>Ga0310694_10000029_pt1 | contig 231323 bp, 208 predicted proteins | sample 174DNAGHGhighgp2_FD_203884 | JGI IMG/M metagenome (GOLD analysis project Ga0310694, IMG submission 203884) | Sheep rumen microbial communities from Palmerston North, Manawatu-Wanganui, New Zealand - 1742 DNA GHGhigh gp2 (v2) (version 2) | ecosystem: Host-associated > Mammals > Digestive...
GGACGCGACGCGGAACGTGTCGGTGACGGGAAATATCAGTTTGACGGCAGAGTTCGCGACAGCCCAGTACACGTTGACTGCGACCACTGCGGAAGCGCAGAAAGGTAGCGTGAACGGTGGCGGCACGTACGCACACGGAGCGGTGGCGACATTGACAGCGACAGCGGAGACAGGATACTACTTCACGGGTTGGAGTGACGGCATCAGCACGAATCCGCGGTCGGTGACTGTCGTGAGTGACACGAGTTTCACCGCCCTGTTCGAGGCGTACAACTATACGGTAACAGTCGTCTCATCGGATGACTTGAAAGGAAATGTGAGTGGCGGAGGAACATATCCATACGGAACGTCAATTACCATCAGTGCAACGCCTTTGACCGGTTATCATTTAACGGGTTGGAATGACGGAGATGAAAACGAAATCCGTAGCGTGACGGTAACGGGAGACGTAACTTATTACGCAAACTTCGCATACAACGCATATACCATCACCGCCCTATCGGCAGATGACATGGCTGGCAGTGTGAGTGGTGGTGGTCCATACGATTATAACGAAACGGCAACGTTGACGGCAGTGCCTTCTGCCGGATATAGATTTGTTCAATGGCAGGACGGCAACACCGCCAATCCGCGGTCGTTTGCCGTGACGGGTAACGCCACATATACGGCGACCTTTGCGATTTGCAATTACACGGTGAACGTGACCTCGGGTGGCAACGGCACGGTGAGTGGCGGTGGCGTGTTCAACTACGGCATGGTGACGACGCTGACGGCGACACCAAGTGACCACTACCACTTCGTGCAATGGAGTGACGGCAACACGGACAACCCTCGAGCGTTGACGGTCACGAGCGACTTGGACTTGACGGCGACGTTCGCGATAGACCAGATAACGGTGACGGCATTGTCCACGAACGACACGTATGGCGTTGTGAACGGTGGCGGCGTGAAAGATTATGGTGAGACGGTGACTTTGACTGCAAGCGCGACGGAAGGTCACAGTTTCGTGAAGTGGACGGAAGACGGCAACACGAGTCCGATCCGCGTGTTCACGGCGACGACGGACGTGACATGGACGGCGGAATTCTCGGTGAACGAATACACGGTGAGCGTGACGACGAATGAACCGTTGTATGGTTCGGCGACGGGCGGCGGCACGTACGATTATAACACGACAGCAAGTTTGACGGCGACGCCATCCGAAGGATGTCATTTCGTGAGATGGAGCGACGGCAACGCGGACAATCCACGTTCGTTGACAGTCACGAGTGACACGTCGTTGACGGCGGAATTTGACATAGACACGTATGTTGTTACAGCCACGACAAACGGTTTGCTCTATGGAACGACAATGGGTAGCGGAACGTACACATATGGTGAGACTGTAAACTTGTCAGCTACGGCAAATGACGGATATAAATTTGACCATTGGAGTGACGGAAGTGAGGAGAATCCGAGGACGTTCATCGCAACAAGTGACGTGAATTTGGAGGCGATATTCGTCATCTGTAATTTCACCGTGGCAGTAACACCGGTTGGCAATGGAACGGTAAGTGGCAACGGTACGTATAATTGCGACGCTATGGTGACAGTAAGTGCCACAGCGAGCGCACATCATCATCTCGTGGAATGGGGTGACGGTGAATCCTTGAACCCACGAACGGTGACAACCGACTTGGTGACAACAGCCGTGTTCGCAATAGACACCTTTGAAGTAGCGGCAGAACCTGATGACGATTCATACGGAAGCGTGAGCGGAAGTGGCGATTACGCTTGGAACACGACAGCGACATTGATTGCCACGGCATTGCCTGGACACTACTTTGTGAAGTGGAGTGACAACGTTCCTGTGGCAACAAGGTATGTGACGGTGACGAGTGACACCATATTGACCGCCATATTCGAGAAGGAAGAGTATGACGTGATTGTTTCCGCAAACGACGATGATTTCGGAAGCGTGAGCGGAGACGGCACGTATGAATATGGTGGGGTCGCTAACCTTTCAGCCGTGGCCAATGCAGGCTATGAATTCGTGTCGTGGAGTGACGGAGACGTGAATGCCAACAGAAACGTGGTGGTGACACAGGACACCAATCTTGTCGCGACGTTCGCCTTGAAATCGTATGTCGTGACATTGACTTGCAATGACGACGCATTTGGCGTGGCGAATGGTGGCGGCACGTATGGTTACGGGGAAATCGCAAATTTGATCGCAATCGCTAATCCTGGATATGAATTTATCAGATGGAGTGACGGCAACACGAACGCAAGTCGGAGCGTGGAGGTGACGAGCGACATAACGTTAGAAGCGTTGTTCATGGCGAATCATACAGTAACAGCCGTTCCTGACAACGCCACGCATGGTAGCGTGAGTGGCGGAGGAACTTATACGCATGGTTCGACGGCAACCTTGACGGCAAGCGAAGGTACGGGGTATCACTTCAAACAATGGTCGGACGGCGTGGCGAGCGTAAGCAGAAACGTGGTGGTGATGAGTGATACGCTGTTCGTTGCCGAGTTTGCGATAGACACGTTCAATATCACCGTGGTTCCAAACATTGCGGAACGCGGAAGCACGGATGAAGGCGGACGATATCCGTATGGTTCAGTCATAGTACTGAGTGCCACGGCGAATGACGGTTATGAGTTTGTGAAGTGGAGCGATGGCGAAACCATAAATCCGCGCACCGTGACCGTGACTAAGGACTCGGCATTGATCGCTTACTTTGACGTGCCCGTGTCGTTGGTGTATGACACGATCACGTGGTCGGAAAAGAAGGATACGGCATGGGCGGTATTCTATGACTCTAACAATCCAATGAACCGCTATTCGTATCGCGCGGACATTGATTCGACAAAGAAGGCGGCAACGTGCGACGTTCCTGGTCTCCTTGTCGCAAAATATAAGACAAGTGACACAACGTACACGGACACGGTGAGAATCACGATGACTAATAACATGAGTTTGATTAAGTCATTGTGGACGGACGTGGTTACGATTATTGATCCGGAACATGAGTTTGTTGGCTACGAATGGACGCATAATGGAAATTATGTGGGTGACGGACCTTACGTGTCGGAAACGAGGTTGACGGGATCGTACAGACTTGTCGCCACGAAAGAAAATGGCGAGCGTGTTTGTTCGAATGTGTTGAACTTCCAAGAATTGCGTTCGTCGTCGGTGATGAAAGTTTATCCAAATCCGGCAAGAGATTACGTGACAATAGAGGGTGGAGATTGGAAAGTGGGCGATGAGGTGCTGCTGATAAACTCCCAAGGTCAGGTGGAAGCGCAACACACTATAAATAAGGAGAAAAAGTTCACGATTGCATTGTATGGTTTGGATGACGGTGTTTACTACTTGAAAGTGAACGAGGAAAGCGCGAAAGTGATTGTCAAAAAGTAGAAACGAAGTGAACGGAAACAGGAGACGAAAATGAAGAAGATTATAGCAATAGTGACAGGATTTTTGGTGACGATGGTCGTGAGCGGTCAGGTAAATGTCAACACGCTGAAGAAGGTGTCGCAAGGTGCGGACACAGTGGCATTTGCCTTGCCGGACACGCTGCCACGAGACAGTGTGATGACTGATACCTTGATGGTAGATAGCCTTGTTGACACGTTGTGGGTAGATACCGTGAAGATTGATACCGCATGGGTAGATACGGTGAAGTATGATTCGACAGAATTGGACTATGTGGATGTTCAGTATGGAGACACCATATTCAAAGACGGATATGTGAGGATTCTGACTGACTATTTCGTCACGGAGCCGGAGTTATGGCATCAGATATCGTTCCGCTTGGTAGGAGGGTATTTCGGTTTGTTGTATGATCCAAGTCACGGAAGTAGTGAGATGGGGTGGGGATGGTCTGAGAGGTTGGAATACAAGTATTGGTATTGGGAAGATTGGGCCATAGGAACAGGATTGTATATCAGTTCGTATGGCGCGCGGTGCAGAGTGAGCGGATATACGTCGGAGGAAGAGCGATATGACCAAGAGAATAACGCTCCGTTCATGTTCTATTCGGCATACGACGGAGTGAGGGAGCAGCAACGAATGTTTGAGGCGGAGATACCCGTAGGAGGTTATTACCGGAGAGAAGTGGCAACGGACTTCAGTTTCGTGGGCGGTGCCGGTGTGAAATTCGGAATACCTATCAGCACGAAGTATAGGTATAAAGGAGGAACGTGCACAACGACCGCCTATTATCCAAGCACGGGTGTGGTTTATCACGACTTGCCACAGCACGGGTTGACAACTTATCAAGCGAAAGAGTACACGGGAGACGTGGATTTTGGCTCAATCAATTTGTCTGTCTATTTGGACTTGGGAATGACATACAGGCTGAACAAATTGGTGAACTTGTATGCCGGTCTATATACCGCTTTTGGTCTTCTTGACTTGAATCCGAAAACGGCTGTGGGTGACGGAATGGTGTCAATCATGCAAAGGGGGGAGAGCGGAAAGGTGAAAACCTTTGAGTTCGGTTTGAGTGTCGGCGCGGATTTGAACTTAGGAAAGGGAATGAAGAAAACAGATTTGTATAATTAAGAGTTCAGAATTGTTTTGAATAAAGAATCCCTTCAAACATCTGTTTGAAGGGATTTTAATTATCGATTAAATCAATTTGTTTTAGAGAGGGATGTTGCCGTGCTTTTTGGCAGGATTTGTGCGAACTTTGTTTTGTGCCATGTCAAGGGCTTGGATAAGTCGCAGACGCGTTTCCTGAGGCAGGATGACATCGTCGATGTAACCCAGTTCGGCAGCACGGTAAGGGTTGGAGAACTTTTGAGCGTATTCGACTTTCGCTTGCGCCTTCTCCTCATCGTTGGCTTTGTGGTAGAGGATGTTGACAGCACCGTCGGCACCCATCACGGCGATTTCAGCCGAAGGGTAGGCGAAGTTGATGTCAGAGCCCGTGTGTTTGCTGCTCATGACGATGTAGGCACCACCATAGGCTTTGCGGGTGATAAGCGTGATTTTAGGAACAGTGGCTTCGACGTAAGCGTAAACGATTTTGGCTCCGTGGCGGATGATTCCGTTGTGCTCTTGTGTCTTGCCCGGGAGGAATCCAGGAACGTCAACGAACGTTATGATAGGAATGTTGAAGCAGTCGCAGAAGCGAATGAATCGCGCCGCCTTGTCAGAAGCGTCAATGTCAAGCACGCCAGCTTGGTAGGCTGGTTGGTTCGCCACGATGCCGACGGTCTTGCCAGAGAGGTGCGCGTAGCCGATGACGATGTTCTGCGCAAAGTGAGGCATGATTTCGAAGAAGTAGTTGTCGTCAACTACCGCCTCGATGAGTTCCTTTATGTCGTAAGGTTTGTTTGGATCGTCAGGAATGATGTTGTTGAGGGATTCGTTGATGTCGTCCACCTCAGTAGAAGCAACGGCAGCAGGAGCGTCCTCGACGTTGTTGGAAGGGAGGAAGGAGATCAGTTCACGTACCATCATGAGTGTCTCTTCTTCGTTGTCGCCAACGAAGTGGGTCACACCAGAGATATTAGCATGGGTCATGGCTCCACCGAGTTCCTCCTTGGTGATGATTTCGTTGGTGACGGTCTTGACTACGTCCGGACCGGTGACAAACATATTGGAGGTGTCCTTGACCATGAAGATGAAGTCGGTCAGTGCGGGAGAGTAGCACGCTCCACCAGCGCAAGGTCCCATGATGACTGAGATTTGCGGAATGACACCAGAGGCAATCGTGTTTTGGTTGAAGATGTCACCGAAGCCAGCAAGGGAGGCTATGCCCTCTTGGATGCGGGCACCGCCAGAGTCATTGATGGAGATGATGGGCGCTCCCATTTTGAGAGCGAGTTTTTGAACTTTCACGATTTTGTCAGCCGCCGCGCGTCCGAGCGAGCCACCGTAAACGGTGAAGTCGAAAGAGTAAACGAAGACGAGTCGTCCGTCAATTTTGCCGTAGCCCGCTACGATGCCGTCGCCAAGGAGGACATTCTTGTCCATGCCGAAGTTGTTGCATCGGTGCGTGACAAACTTGTCGATTTCGACGAAGGAGCCTTTGTCAAGAAGCATGTCAATGCGTTCACGAGCGGTTTGTTTTCCTTTCTCGTGTTGCTTGTCGATGCGCGCTTGACCGCCCGCTAATTCCGCTTGTCGATTGAGTTCTATGAGTTGCTTTTGTGCGTCGTTCATATTATTGGAAATAAATAAATCAGTTCAGAGGCAGAAGAGAGAATCCGTAAGGATTATTGGAGCGTGATGAGCGTTTGGTTCCCATCGATGGTGTCACCGACATTGACAAGAATGTCTTTGATGACACAATCACGCTTGACCTTGTATTCACTTTGCATCTTCATGGCTTCGATGACGATGGCTGGGTCGCCCGCTTGCATTTGTTGTCCTTTGGAAACAAGAATCTTGACGACTTTGCCCGGCATCGGTGAGAAGATGCGGTCTTGCTGTTCGTCGGTTTCTTCCTTTTTGCGTGTGCGGAGGTATTTGGCTTGGCTGTCGATGATTTCGACGGGGAAAGAGTGGAACTGTGTGTTCACGAGGTAGTTCTTTCCGTTTTCAGAGCGTTTGAACTCGGCATTGAAGCTCTTGGAGTCATGGAGTATGGAGCAAACGCCGTTTTCAGGCATAACGACATCAAGGTCGTAGATTTTGTCGTCAATTTTGATACGGACAAAGTTGTCTTCTTTGCTGATGAGTTCAACTTGCGCGATTCTGTCGCCAACGTGTATTTCCATTTTCTTGTTTTATGATTAAGAGAAAGGGGGAGAGAGGGAGAAGAACGTTAGATGCGGAGGATGGCTCGTTTGCCAAATTCACGCCACTTGCTGATAGGACGGTTATCGGTGTTTTTAGGGGAGTTCTCCTCGAGGTTGAGGATGTAGTCCATGTAGGCGGCAATGATGGCGATGTCTTCGGTTTCGTCTTTTTTGCCTTCGTAGTGTTCGTCCAAGAGGAAGTCGCTGTTCTTTTCGATGAATCCAGTATCGTATTTCCCTCGTAAGAAGTCAGGGGTGTCAAGAATGCGACGAAGGTAATTGATGTTGGTTTTGATGCCCGTGATTTTGTATTCATAAAGCACGCGTCGCATGCGCTTGATGGCATAAGAACGATTGGTCGCCCAAACGATGAGTTTGCCAATCATCGGGTCATAGTGAACCGGAATTTCGTAGCCTTCGTAAACATAGTTGTCAACACGACAACCAATGCCAAGCGGTTCAGTAAGTTGCTTGATGATGCCCGGTGACGGCATGAAGTTGTTTTGCGTGTCTTCGGCACAAATACGGCATTCGATGGCGTGTCCGCGTTGTACGATGTCGTCTTGATGAAGTCGAAGAGGGAGGTTGTTGGCAATGTTGATTTGCTCCTTGACGAGATCCAAACGAAGTACTTCCTCAGTGATAGGGTGCTCAACTTGAAGTCGAGTGTTCATTTCGAGGAAATAGTAGTTATGGTTTTCGTCAACAAGGAACTCGATGGTTCCCGCACCTGAGTATTTAACCGCTTTTGCCGCCATGACCGCTTGTTGTCCCATTTCCTCACGGAGTTCAGGGGTCATGAACGTGGATGGCGTTTCTTCAACGATTTTTTGGTTACGTCGTTGGACGGAGCATTCGCGTTCACAGAGGTGTATGGCGTTTCCGAAATTGTCACCCAGAATTTGGAATTCGATGTGGTGAGGGTTTTCGATGTATTTTTCGATGTAGAGCGTTCCGTTGGCGAAAGAGTTGATGGCTTCGCTCTTGGCGGTGCTGAATGCTTCCTCAACTTCGTCCGCCTTGCGGATGATGCGCATGCCTTTTCCTCCACCACCAGCAGCGGCTTTCACGATGACAGGGTAGCCCATCTCTTCGATGATGGCACGTACCTCGTCGGCATCTTTCAAGTCACGTTCGATGCCTGGAACGACGTTGACACCAGCCGCAATCATTGTTTTTCGAGCGGAAATCTTGTCGCCCATGGTTTCCATCGCCTCGGGCGATGGTCCAATCCAAATAATGTTGTTCTCGCGGCAACGGCGTGCGAAGGTGGCGTTCTCGCTAAGGAATCCGTATCCTGGGTGGATGGCGTCGGCTCCTGTTTGTCGAGCGGCATCAAGAATTTTGTCAATGTTCAGGTAACTTTCACGAGAAGGAGCCGGTCCGATGCAGATCGCCTCGTCAGCGTAAAGAACGTGTCGGCTTGTTCGGTCGGCTTCGCTATAGACAGCCACGGTTTCAATGTTCATCTCCTTACAAGAACGCATGACTCGCATTGCGATTTCTCCGCGGTTGGCTATGAGTATTTTCTTTATCATGTCAAAGGAATAGGTCGTCTGAATAAATTTCGTGCAAAGGTAAGAACTTGCGTCGCTCAATTGACTTCGGTAAGGTGCAATTTTGCTTTTTGTGCAAGCAATTAAGATACGTTAAGACTTTTCTAAATGATGATGAAGAGCAGGATTTGCGCCACCAAGATGCGTAGGAACATGGCAAGAGGGTAAACAGAGGCGTAAGCGGAGGATTGAGCGGAAGAGTCAGCGATGCCATTGGCAAATTCAAGAACTGGAGGGTTGGTGGTAGAGCCTGCGATGAGACCGCAAATCTTGAGGTAGTTGACTTTGAACAGTCGCGCAAGGCAGGCTACAATCATGGCGGGGAAGAAGGTGATGGTCGCACCGTAGAGCATCCAATTCCAACCTCCATTGTAGAGCGTGGAAGCAAAGTTGCCACCCGCAGTCAAGCCAACAGCGGCAAGGAAAAGAACGATGCCAAGCTTGTCAAGCATGAGGTTGCCAGCGGGATTCATATAGAAATTGAGCGTGCCCAAACGTCCTTTGTAACCCAAGAAAATGGCGACGAGGAGCGGTCCGCCCGCGATGCCAAGTTTGGCAGGGACTGGGAGACCTGGGATGGCAATAGGGATGGCTCCGACAAGAAGTCCGAGGAAGATGCCGACGAAGATTGGGAGCATGTTAGGAATAGCAAGCGCCTTTGTGGAATTGCCGAGTTCGTTCTTGACATCGTTGAGAACCTTGGTGGAACCGATGACGCGAACGGTATCGCCCAACTCAAGCGTGGAATGGAGCGTAGGGAGGATTTCGACGCCAGAGCGGTAGATGCGCGTGATGTTAGCCTCGTAACGACGGTAGATGCCGATTTGCTCAATGGTTTTTCCCGCTATTTGGCGATTGGTGACGAGGACGTTGATGAGATCCATCGTGCCGTTGATATTGCGTCGTTCGCGAACGGCGATGTCGCCTAATTTGAATCGAATGGATTGGAAAGCGGACTCTTCGGCAACGCCGTAGATGATGTCGCCTTGTTCGATTGTTTCATCGTCGGTGGCAAGGATGTAATGCTCGTCACGGTAGATGCGGGAAATAACGAGTTCACTCTCAATGATTTGTTTTACGTCCGCTATTTTTCGTCCGAAGATATTGGCGTTTTGGACTGTTACTTCAACGCTTTGCAGTTTTTGGGCGCTACCGAGACTTTCTTGGTATTCACGCAGTTCGGAGGAAACATTGATGCGGAAGAAGAATCGTGTGAGAATGAGGACGAGGATGATACCAATGACACCGAATGGATAGGCGATGGCGTAGCCGGCAGCAATGTTATGAGAGTCGATGCCGATGGCTTCGAGCACTTGTCCTGCCGCTCCCAGTCCCGGTGTGTTGGTGACGGCACCGGACATGATGCCAACAGTGGTCTCGGGAGAGATGGTCGTGTTGTAGAACACCAAAAGAGTCGTGGCTAAAGTGCCCGAGATGAGCAGTACCGCCAAGATATTGAGTTTCAATCCATCGCTCTTGAAGGAAGTGAAAAAGCGAGGACCGGTATCGATACCTATGCTATAGACAAAAAGAATCAGGCCAAAATCACGGATGAAGTTAAGTGCCGTGTTTTGGGTTTGGTCGATGGGAAAACCAATATGACCCAAGGCGATACCACAAAAAAGAACGCCTGCGGCACCCAAGGAAACACCCCCAATCTTGATTTGCCCGATGAAAGATCCGATGCAAATGGTCAATGCGAGAAACAGCAAAGTCGTAACGGTGGACGGCTGTGTAAATAATTCTAACATTATCGTATAATATTAGCCTAAAGACCTTTTTTTGAAAACGTCGGCAAAGGTAACGTTTTTTTGAGTAGAACGGATAATTTGTTATATTTGCATTATTATAAAGAATGGGAGATGGGAACGGAGTCTGTTCGATATAGGACGATAGGGAAGATGGGGAGTGGGGTGTATCGTGACAAAGGGAGTCGTTTTCTGGGTTTTGCGATGAGTGTGAGTGGGGTTGAGGACGCGATGAGGATGGTGAGGGAGTATAGGAAGGAGTATGGTGACGCCCGGCACGTGTGTTGGGCGTATGTCACGGATGAGGGTGAGCGATGGGTGGATGACGGAGAGCCGAACGGGACGGCGGGGGTGATGATTGGTGGTGTGTTGCGAAGCAGTGGTTTGGAGAATGTGTTGTGCGTGGTGGTGCGGTATTTCGGTGGGACGTTGTTGGGCGTGGGAGGTTTGCGCACAGCGTATAAGGAGTCGGCACGGCTGGCGGTGGAGGATTCGGAGAAGGTGGAGCGCACGAGGACGGAGCGTCGAGTGGTGGAGGCAAGTGCTGCTGATGCCGCACGAATGTTGAAGCGCGTGTATGAGTTGAAGGAGAGGGGTGCGGCGCGTGTCATAAGTGAGGTGTGGGGTGAGGACGGCGGTGTGAAGTGGGAGTTGGATGTGGAGAGGGGACAATGAAGAATGAAGTTTTTTAGGAAGGCTTAGGAAAACCTAGGAAGGCATAAGAGAATATTAGGAGTAAGGAATAATGAACAAGGAAGGATGAATATGGAAGGGAGAAGGAGTTGGCGGGACGTTTCGGGTTACGGCATAGGCGTGTATTTTGCCGTGGCGGTGCTGTCGGCGGTGGTGTTTGGAGGTAGGATGTTGGAGGCGAGGTGGTTGATATGGGGAAGCGTGGAGACTCTTGTTTTCTGGATGGGGTTGAAAGGGATGAGCGGGGCGTGGATGGGGTTGGGTGAGAAGGCGTTTGTGAGGAAGGTTTTTGGTGTGGCGTTGGGAGTGCGTCTGGCGTATGTGGTGCTGACGTATTTTCTGTATATTTATTGGACGGGCAGTCCGTTTGAGTTTGAGGCTGGCGATGCGTTTTTTTATGATGCTTTTGGGGCACAGATCGCAGAGTCTGGTTTGGGTAGCGCTTTCGAGTTGGCAGAGATGTCAGGGGTGGCACCGAGTGACATGGGTCGGCCTTTGGAATTGGCGTTGATTTACAGCGTGACTGGTCATTATGTTATAGTGCCTCGATTGGTGCAGTCGTTTTTGAGCGCATGGTCATGCGTGTTGGTGTATAAGTTGGCAAAGCGGAATTTCGGGGAGGTGCCAGGGCGGTATGCGGCAATCGTGATGGTGCTGTTGCACAATTCGGTGTATTATTGCGGTTTGCAGTTGAAGGAGAGTGACATGGTGTTTTGGACGTTGCTGTTTTTGGAGCGTTCGGACGCGGTGTTGCGTGAAGGGAAGTTGCGGTTCGGGAATATGGTGGTTCCTGTGGTTGTGGGGTTGTGGTTGTTCCTGTTCCGAACGGTGTTGGGCGCGGTGGCGATGATGTCATTTATGGGTACGATGTTGTTGGCGAAGGACGCAAGCGGAAAGGCGATGAGTTGGGGTAAGAGGATTGCGGTCGGTGGGGTGATGTTGCTGGCGATGGTGCCAGTGGCGATGGATCGTTACGGTGATGAGTTGGTGGCGTATTGGGAGGCGTCGGGGGATAATCAGTCGCAAGGAATGGAGTGGCGCAGTGAACGTAAGGGTGGAAACCAGTTTGCGAAGTATGGTAGCACGGCGTTGTTCGCTCCGGCGATTTTGCTGATACCGTTTCCGACGTTGGTGGAGGTGGTAGGTCAGGATAATCAGATGATGAGGCACGGTGGGTATTTAGAGAAGCATGTGTTGAGTTTCTTCGTGTATGTCGCTTTGTTTTATTTGGTGTTCAAGTATAAGACGTGGCGACGTCATTTGTTGTTGTTGATGTTTCTGTTCGGTTATTTGGCGGTGGTGGCAATGAGTAACTTCGCGATGAGTGAGCGTTTCCACTTTCCTGCATTGCCGATTTTCGTGATTTTGGCGGGTTTCGGTTTGTCGCAAGTGGGGAAACGGGAATGGGGAATTTTTCCGTTCTATGTGGCGGTGATGGGGGTGATGGTGATAGGGTGGTGTTGGTTCAAGTTGGCGGGACGAGGGATGGTGTGAACAATGAATAATGAATTTTTTAGGAGAACCTAGGAAATTCTAGGAAGGCATAGGAAAAACTGGGAAGGGGGTACGATGGAGAATGAAGAATGGATAGTGAATAATGAATAGTGAAGAATGAGGGTATTGGTTGTTTGTAGATATCATGGTGGGAAGCCGGCTCCGTTTGTGGCGGAGCAGGTGGATGCGGTGGCGCAGGCGGCACGGCGCGAGAGGGGTGTGTTGGAAATGAAGATGATGGACAGCAGCGGGGGGTATTGGAGGTTTGCGAAGCGGCTGCGAAAGGTGATTAGAACGTGGCATCCGGATGTGGTTCACGCTCATTATGGGTTAACGGGTTTTTTCAGTTGTGTGGGTCGGTTGTTGTCTTGTTCGACGGGGAAGCCAAGGATTGTGGTTACGTATCACGGAAGCGACGTGAATGAAGGGAAGACGAGGTGGTTGTGTCGGCTAACGTCGAGGATGGCGACTTGGAACGTGTATGTGAGTGAGACTTTGAAAGAGAAGGGGTGCGTAGGAGGCAAGGGAACGGTGATTGCTTGCGGTGTGGACACGAACGTGATGCGCTACAGGGAGAAACCGGAGGGGGAGAAGGGGGCGTGCGTATTGTTCGCAGGGGCGTTTGACAATGAGGTGAAAAACGCTAAGTTGGCACAGGCAGCGGTTGCGAGGTTGATGGAGCATGGAGGCGGAAAGGAGGTCAGCCTTCGGGAGTTGAAGGGCATGACGAGGGAGGAGGTGGCTGACGCCTTGGCTGAATGTGACGCATTGTTGATGACATCGAGAAGCGAAGGGTCTCCACAAGTTATCAAGGAGGCGATAGCGTGCGGAACGCCAATAGTGAGCGTGGATGTGGGGGACGTGGCGGAAAGGTGCAAGGATGTGAAGAACGCTATAGTGGTGAAACGGGGAGTGAACGGTGATGACGAGGAGTTGGCGGAGTGTTTGGCAAGCGCTTTGGAGAGGGTGATGAAGATGGGACATGAAAAAGATGGCGTGGAGACATTGAGGAGGCAAGGGTTGACGAATGACGTGATTGGGGAGAAGATTTTAAGGATAATGAAGAAGGAAGAGTTTTAGGAAAGCCTCGGAGGACATAGGAATTTATAGGAAGACCGAAGAAGAATGAAGGGTTGAGAGCTAAGAATTAAGAAATAGGTTTTTTGTAATTATGAAGATATTAACGATAGTAGGGGCACGCCCACAGATTATAAAATCCGCCGCCTTGTCGCGAGCGGTAAGGAAGTGGAATGAGGATCACTCAGGCAAGGAAGTTGTGGAGGATGTTTTGCATACGGGGCAGCATTATGACGAGCGGATGAGTGGCGTGTTTTACCGAGAGATGGGGATGAGGGAGCCGACATTCAATTTAGGTGTCGGAGGAGGAAGTCACGCTTATCAGACAGGCGAGATGATGAAGGGAATAGAGGATGCGGTAAAGCGAGGAGGGTATGACGTGATGGTCGTGTACGGGGACACGAACAGCACGCTTGCAGGCGCATTGGTGGCGGCGAAGGAACATATCCCTTTGGTACACATAGAGGCAGGATTGCGGAGCGGGAACATGAGAATGCCAGAGGAGGTGAACCGAATCGTGACCGACAGCGTGTCAGACTTGCTGTTCACGCCAACGGAGCGCGGTCTTGCCAATTTGGAAAAAGAGGGGTTGACGAAAAGGAGCAAAGTGTGGAAATGCGGGGATGTGATGTTGGACAACAGTTTGTATTACAGGGAAACGCTTGATAAGAATCCCCGATGTGCAGAGGAAATGGGGCTGTCGGAATATGGTGACGAGTTCGTTCTGGCAACGGTGCACAGGGCTCAAAATACAGATGATGATGAGCGGCTGAAGGGAATCATGGTCGCCTTGGAGGCGTTGTCAAAAGAAAGAACGGTGTTGTTGCCACTGCATCCGAGAACACGAAATGCGTTGGCAAGAATTGGAATGGTGTGCGAGACGGACAAGGAAGGGCGTGAGTGGTTGAACGGAATCAGGGTGTTGCCTCCAGCGGGATATTTAGAAATGATATGGTTGGAAAGCCACGCAAAGGTGGTGGTCACGGATAGTGGTGGCGTACAGAAGGAAGCGTATTACTTTGGCTGTCCGAGTGTCGTGTTGCGAGAGGAGACGGAGTGGGTTGAGAATGTGGAGGCGGGTGTGTCAATATTGTCGGGCACACGAAAGGAGGATGTGCTGAAAGCCACGGAGCAAATGATGAAATTGGAGGGTGCCGCCTATCCACCAATTTATGGAGACGGTCATGCGGCGGAGTTCATTTTGGCAAGAATGGTAGAAAACATTTGACAGGATACAAATGCGAGACTTCACATTAGAGAAATACAAGGAATTGTTGGCGGTTCTCCTTGCGGAGGGATTTGAGACAATGACGTACGCTGACTATTTGACGCTCGAAGAAAAGGCTGGGAGGGTTGTGGTGTTGCGTCATGACGTAGATAAACGTCCGGAAAGGTCAGTGAGGATGGCAGAAGCGGAGGCGGAGATGGGGGTAAGGGCGACTTATTATTTCAGGTGCGTGGCATGCAGTTATAATGAAGAGATGATGAAAAGGATAGAAATGTTGGGACACGAGGTGGGGTATCATTACGAGGACATGGCGATAGAGAAGGGAGATGTGGAACGGGCGCGCAGGCACTTTGAAAAAGAGTTGGAGAGAATGAGAGGCGTAGTCAAAATCAGAAGCGTGTGCATGCACGGAAGTCCGTTGTCGAAATATGACAATCGGGAGATGTGGGGAAATGAGGAGGTACGGAAGGGGTTGTACGCACGATGGTCGATAGTCGGAGAACCGTATTTGGACACGGATTGGGAAAGAATGGAGTATTTGACGGACACGGGGAGGTGCTGGGACGGTGACCGATATTCGCGAAGAGACAAGGTGGAGAAGTCCAAAAAAGACGGCAGGACGCCTCACTCGACGGACGACTTAAAAGAATGGTTGGGAAAACGAGGGAGCAATACGCATGTGATGCTTACCACGCATCCGCAACGGTGGTCAGATGACGTCGCAGCGTGGGTGAAGGAATTGGTGATGCAGAACATAAAGAACGTAGTGAAACGCGGGTTAAAATAGGGCTAAAAAATGATGGGATCAAAAACATATGGTAAGTGGAAAGTGGAACCATACCTATTGGGTTTGGATGTCTTGAGTTGGTCAATCTCCGCACTGATAGTATGGATTTACAGGACTCTGGGTGATAAGTACTTGGTGAGTGATTATATCCTGTCGTTTTTAGGAATGATGGTGGGGTGGTTGGTGATAGGTTGGTTGATAGGTCGTTATCGGAAAATCACTCGAGAGAGTAAGTTCAAGAATCGCGTTTCGTGGTTATTCTTATCATTGGTTCTATATGCGACCTTGCTCTCCATTATGATGGCACGGTTCTCGGAACTTGCGGCGGATGTCTTTTTTGTTGCGATGATAATGGTCGGGGTGTTTTTGTTGACGACAGATTTCGTGATGTTCGCATATCGGTATGCCCAAGACCAAGGGCAACCGATGAACATAGACGATGAGCGAGCACCGCAACACCTTATTGTAGAGAAGAAACGAAGAGACCCCGACGACGCGGATACCATAGAGTTGGCATTGACGGGCGCGATAGGTGAGGATGCGACAGAGCGTTTGAAACGTGAGATAGATATAGACATGAACACGACGTTGTTTGTGAATGGAAGCGAATTGTTTGATTTTGAAAAGATTGCCGCGAACAGGTATGATACGATTGTGAACTTGCGCCAGATGAACACGGTGAGGGGAGTGAACAAGATGATGTGCATGGTAAACGCCAAGTTGCCAGACAATGGAAAGTTTGTGTGTCGGTTCGTTAATCAAGGTGTCATTAAAAGTGACATCATGAGGAGATACCCTCGTTTTATCAACCAAGTGGTGTATATCGTTTATTACGTCTATAGGCGTATATTGCCAAGGCTGACGTTTACGCATAACTTGTATTTCGACTGGACAAGCGGAAGAAAAAGGGCGTTTTCGACTACGGAAGTGTTGGGACGATTATATTTTTGTGGTTTTGCCGTTGACAAGGAAGTCAAGATAGGCAGGATGACATACGTCTTCGCACATCGTGTAAAGCAGCCGGAGCCACAGTATCCAAGGCGGTGGTATGGTCCTCTGATTCGCTTACCTCGCATTGGTTATCAGTATAAGACGATATGGGTGTATAAGATGCGAACGATGCATCCGTACAGCGAGTATTTGCAACAATATATTTATGAAAAGAGGGGGTTGCAGGACGGAGGAAAGTTCAAAAATGACCCGAGAGTTTCAAAGTTGGGAAAATGTATGCGGAAATGTTGGTTGGACGAACTACCCATGGTAATCAATATGGTGAAGGGAGAGATGAAGCTGGTCGGGGTGCGTCCGTTGAGTCGTCAGTATTTCGGTTTGTATCCATCGGATTTGCAAGAATTGAGAACGAGTGTGAAGCCCGGATTGTTGCCACCATTTTATGTTGACATGCCGAAAACGGAAGAAGAGATATTCGAGAGTGAACGGAAGTATTTGACGGCATATAAAAAGTGTCCGATAAGCACGGATATAAAATATTTGTTTTTGATCGCTTACACTATTTTGTTTAAGTGCGCAAGGAGCGAGTGAGAGGGGGAGCGAGAGTTAAGAATTATGATGCAGAAAATATGTTTGTACTTAACATAAAAAGGAAAATGAAAAGAAAAGGTTTTTTTATTGCGATTCTGATGGCGTTGTGTACGATGGTTCATGGACAGAACGTACCAGAGAACATTGTCTATACGCAGATATATGATTTTGTGGATGAATTGGTGATGTGCGGCGTGGTTGACATGAATACCGCCATACGTCCATATAGCAGGGGAGAGATAGCGAAAGCGTTGCAGCAAGCTCGTCAGTCAAACACCTTGACTACGAGGCAGAAGCAAGATTTGGATTTTTACTGTCGCGCATACGATTTGGAACTTGGGGAAGATTTCGAAAATCGTCGCCTGACACGAACAGACGGAAAGACGTGGATGGTGAGCGCATGGCAACCTGTGGGAACGTACAGAAACGATGACGTGAAAGTGAGGGTCACACCGCTGTTAGGCGCAATGACCAGAACGAATAAGAACGGAACGGTTGTTGACCGATGGTGGGGGGCGGACTTGCAAATGCAAGTTGGAGAACATCTTTCTTTTTATGCGAACGCGCGTGACAATGCTTATTGGGGAGAATGGTTGAAAAAACCATTGGAAAAGATGGACGCACGATTGGCGGAGGGAAGTTATTTCAACTTATTGCCAGGTGTGGAATATAAGGAGGCTGATTATGGCGGGGACTATATGGAAATGCGCGGAGGTGTAATATTGCATGGAAAATACGGTCACGTGGGAATCGTGAAAGAAAACGTGGCGTGGGGTGAAAGCCGAAGGTCAAGCAATATCTTATCGGGAAGGGCTCCGTCGTTCCCGATGGTGACATTGAAGTTTCAACCTGTGAAATGGATAGAGTTGAACTACATACATGGTTGGCTCGTAAGCAATGCGTATGACAGCAGCGCATACTATATGGAATATATGCAAAGCGACAGTGCTTTGGAAAAGATGTATCGTCCAGCCAATAAATATATAGCGGCGAATATGCTGACGATTACTCCCATAAAAAAATTGAGAGTTTCAATAGGAAACAGTATTATTTATGGAGAAAGTAGTCCACATTTGTCCTACTTCATGCCTCTTGCATATTACAAGGGATTAGACCATGCGCAGTCGAAAGGTCTGAACGCGGAGAATCAGAACGCACAAGTGTTTATGATGTTATCGTCAAGGAATATACCTTATGTGGAACTATACGGACAATTGTTGATTGACGAATTCAAGTTTGCCCGACTGAAGTCGTCAAACAAGGAAAGTAATCCCATCTCGATACAAGTGGGAGGCAAGTTTGTTATACCACGTTGGAACATGTATGGTAACGTGGAGTACACGAGAACAAATATCATTACGTATAAACATAGTGTCGTAAGCCTTCCGTACACAAGTAACGGTTATTATTTGGGGCATTATCTGGGAGACAACAGCCAAGAGGTATATGGCATGTTGGGATGGAAACCATCGTCACGTTTGGATGTGGAGTTGAGTTTTTCGGAAGCGAGACACTATAATGATTATGCATACGTGAGAAAGACCGTGGGGAACGTCATCTCGCAGGATGCGTTCAAGGACATGACGTGGAGCAATACGACAATCGGACTACGTGCCACGTATGAGTTGACGAATAACGTGTATGCCAAGATGGGTGTGGAATGGAACAATGCTCGCGGATATGACGGAACGAACAGGAACGGAACGTCAGAAATGTGCGCCACGGCAAAAACTTATTTGAACGAGTGGACTCCAGCCTTTTATCAAGGTAAGAATTTGACCTTGGAGGCAGGTTTGAGCGTCGGATTCTAAAAAAGAAAGTTTTTTTGGCAGTCAAGGCGAACATAGGAAAACCAGACGCGGAAAAGTGGAAGATGCTGTCGGAGAAATCTCCATTCAGGAGTTTCTTTCAGACGGAAGCGTGTTTCGACATGTACGAGAGGTCGGGATGCGTGGAACCTTTTGCAGTGTATGTGGAGGAGCGAGGCGAACTACAAGGTGTTGTCGTAGGATATGTGGAGCGTGATGGTTCACGGTTGACTCGTTATCTCTCTCGACGGGCAATTATTCAGGGTGGAGCCTTGATAGACGAGAATGCGAGTGAAGAGGCAGTTCGGGTATTGTATGAAGAAGTCGGTCGTGTGTTGTGCGAAAAGGCGATATACATCGAGTTCAGAAATTATCATGACTATTCGAGATACCGCTCCGCGATTGAAATGGCGGGGTTTGAGTACGAAGATCATTTGAACTTGCAAGTGCGTACGGATGATGAGGGTCGGATGATGTCAAACGTGGTGGATAACAAACGTCGGGAAATAAAAAATGGATTGCTTGAAGGAGCTTTGATAGATGAGAATCCAACGGAGGAAGACGTGCGACAGTGGTATGTTCTGTTGCGAACGTTGTATCGTAATCGCGTTCGCACACCTCTCTTGCCATACCGCTTTTTTGAACAGGGGTTGAGAACAGATGGTGTCCATTACCTTATGGTGAAGAAAAATGGAAACGTGATTGGAGGTGTGATGAGCGCAGGCGAGAGCGGAACTCTATATGAATGGTACGAATGCGGCATCAGTGAAGGAAGTGTCAATGGCAGTGTTTTGGCAACGTATGCTGGCATGCGATACGCTTGCAAGAATGGATTTTCGACATTCGATATGATGGGAGCGGGAAGAAGAGGAAAAGAGTATGGCGTACGCCGTTTCAAGGCTCGTTTTGGGGGAGAAGAGGTGGAGTTCGGACGCTTTCGCAAGCGATGTTCTCCGTTGCTGTATGCGATAGGTTCGTTGGGGGTGTGGTTTTTGAAAACAGTGCGTGTTTTTTGATGATAAGTGATTCGGAGAGAGATCATTTCTCACCTCTATGATGTGATTCTATTAACAAACAAAAAAGAACGCTATGAAAGAAAAAGTATTGCAAGCAATGAGGGAAGCAGGTAACCCCGTTTCGGCAGGTGACGTAACGAAGGCATTGGGCGCTGACCGCAAGGATGTAGATAAGGCTTTCGCTGAGTTGAAGAAGGAGGGTGCAATAGTGTCGCCTGTTCGTTGTAAGTGGGAACCTGCCAACTGATTCTGGCAATCGTTTTGTATCTCGTTATGATGAAGACATAGCGAGACGAACGATTATCTCGTCTGTGATAGTGGCTTATTCGACGTAGAGGACGAGTCCTTTGAGGTATTCGCCTTCAGGGTGATATATGTTGATGGGATGATCGGCGGGTTGGGAGAGGAAGTGCAGGATGCGTACCTTGCGTCGCGCTATTGACGCCGCGGAGAAGACTGCCAATCGGAATTGCTCCTTGTTGATGGCTTGGGAGCAAGAGAACGTGAAAAGGATGCCACCTGGCCTTATTTTTCGTAAGGCGATGGCGTTGAGACGTTTGTATCCTTGAAGCGCTTTGGGGATGGCATCACGATGTTTTGCGAACGCAGGAGGGTCGAGAATGATGAGATCGTAGCGGTTGTTGACCTCGTCAGATTGAAGATAATCGAATGCGTCCACGGCGAAAGAACGATGTCGGGATGTATCCGCAAAGTTCAGGGCGACATTTTTGTCGGTCAGTTCGATAGCCTTTGCGGAACTATCAACCGAATGGACCAAAGAAGCGCCGCCCCGGAGCGCATAGCAAGAGAAACCTCCCGTATAGCAGAATGTGTTAAGAACGGTTTTGTCCTTCGAATAGTGTTGGACGAGAGAGCGGTTGTCACGTTGGTCAACGAAGAAACCTGTTTTTTGCCCACGGAGCCAGTCAATGTGAAATTGCAAACCATTTTCAGTGGCAAGTGGTTCAACGGATGCGTCCGCATGACCGATGAGATAGCCATCGTCACGGTTATCAGTGATTTTCGCCTTGTGAGGCAGGGTGGAGGATGATTTATAGTAAACGGAACGAAGGGAAGGGATGATTTGCATGAGTGCGTTTGCAATGGCGTTCCTCGCATAATGCATGCCTACGCTATGCGCTTGCACAACGGCGGAGTTGCGATAGATGTCAACGATGAGTCCCGGGAGGGAATCGCCCTCACCATGAATGAGTCGGAACGTGTCGTTGTCGTCTCGTTCAAGATTGAGCGTCTGTCGCAATTTATAAGCTTCGGAAATGCGGCTTGTCCAGAAGGCATCGTTAATGTCACAAGGTGTGAAAGAAAGGATGCGAACGGCAATGGAACCAATCTCGTAATGTCCAAGACCGAGAAAACTACCATCGAAGGCACGAACCTCGACGATGTCGCCCTCACAAGGCGTGTCGCTCATGTGCTTGATGGCACCAGAGAAAACCCAGGGATGGAAACGAAGCAAAGATTGTTCTTTGCCTTTATGCAACGTGAGAACGATCATGAAACGAGTGATGTGTTGTTAGCGTCAGAAGATGTTAGGTGGAGGTAGATGCGGAGTGTCGCCCATGCGTCAATGGCAGCGTAAGAGCGTTGCGCGGCGGTGAGGGAAGACGCTTCCCAATTGGAAAGTCGTTGTGTCTTGGAGATGTGTTTGGAAAAGAGGATGGCATAGATTTTTTGGAGGGAGAGTTCTTGGATGCCGTAGTTCTTGACCATGTGTTGAAGTTCGATAAACCCTTCAGGACGCAGAGGGTGGCGGCGTTTGAGTGCCAAGAAATCGTCTTGTGAGGAGAGCGCAATTTTCTTGACGGCGGGATCTTGCAAGAGTTGGACCAAGGGGAGTGGCAGTCCAATGACAGAAAGACGGAAAAGGTAGCATGTATCAGTGGTCGCCAATTGTAGTAGAGCCACCTTATGGGTTTCGCCTTGCTTGAAAGAAGGACGTGTTTCCGTGTCAAATCCGATAACTTTCGCTTGTCGAAGGTTATCGACAGCCGCTTGAACTTGGTTCATGTCATCAATGATGATGATGGAGCCAGAAAAGTGTTCGAGGGGTAATAGTTTAACTTCTTCTTTAGTAATTGTCGCTTGCATACGTGTTGTTAATGGTGGCAGTGACAATCGGGGTCATCGCAGTCGCAATCATCATGATGGTGGTGCTCGCAATGGCAGTCGTCGTGTTCTGTATGGAAGTCTGAGTGGTTCGCTTGCCAATCCTGTTCGTCGAGCGGTGTTTCGTCAAAGTCGGTGTCAGGATTGTAGAGCGTGGCATGGAGCGCACGAAGCGCATTGGTGAGTCGTTGCCCCCAGAAGGATTGGAAATTGTCTTGCAACGTAGCAAGGGCATCGAACATGACATCTTCGTCACCGACTTGGAAACGGAGGACAAAGTTTTTGATGTCTTGGTAGATGTCCGCAAGATTTTCAGAGATGTCCGCCGCGAGAGCGGTGTCAGAGAGTTCCGCATCCTGAGCGAATGTTTCAAGGTAGCGGTCGGAGGAACCGAGGACGCGTGAGGCGTTCATGCGAATGACATTATAGTCAATCTCTGAAACAAAATCTTCGAGCGAGTCTTCGAGTTGGTTGTTCACTTTTGGAATAAGTGACATTTTCAGGTAGAGGGTAGGGAGGTATTTGAGCGTACGTTCGATGAAAGTGCGTTTGTCCAACGTGTCGGAAGATTCGAGAAAGTCGGCAAAAGCCGTAGCGACCGTGATCAGTTCGATGGTGTCGTTGGAATAGATAATGTCCTTGTTCATAGCGAATGCAAAGATAGAAATCAAATGAGAATAAAACAAAACTTCCCGAGGTTATGGAAAACCTCGGGAAGTCCAAAAGAGAGTGTATTGTCAAATTAACCAAGCAAGTGGTAGGAGGCTGTGAGACCGGCCATCACGATGCTGATCATGGACATCAGTTTGATGAGGATGTTCAAAGAAGGACCAGAAGTGTCCTTGAATGGGTCACCCACGGTGTCGCCTACGACTGTCGCCTTATGGTTGTCAGAGCCTTTGCCACCGAAGTTGCCTTCTTCAACATACTTCTTGGCATTGTCCCAAGCACCACCGGCATTTGCCATGAAGATGGCGAGCACGAAACCGGAAGAAAGACCACCAATCAACAAACCTAAAACGCCAGAAACACCGAGGAGGACACCGACGAGAATAGGAACGACGATGGCGAGGATGGAAGGAACGATCATCTCATGTTGAGCGGCGGTGGTAGCGATGTTGATGCACTTGTCAGCATCCGCTTCAGCCTTGCCTGCGAGAATGTCTGGGTTCGACTTGAACTGACGACGCACTTCGGCAGCCATCTTGTTGGCAGCGCGACCTACGGCGTCCATGGTGAGACCGCAGAAGAGGAACGCCATCATGGCACCGATGAAGATACCCGCCAAAACGATAGGGTTCATCAAGTTCACATTATAAGCGTCCATGAACGAAATCAAGTCAAGTTGTTGCACTTGCTCCTTGGTTTGATTAACGAAGTGACCTACGTTGATGGTACCGGCTGCTTCAGCAGCACGACCCAAGGCAATCTTGATTTCCTCGACGTAAGAAGCGAGGAGAGCAAGAGCCGTGAGAGCGGCAGAGCCGATGGCAAATCCTTTGCCAGTAGCGGCAGTCGTGTTGCCGAGGGCATCGAGAGCGTCGGTGCGCTTGCGAACCTCTGGGTCGAGACCAGACATTTCAGCGTTGCCACCAGCGTTGTCCGCGATTGGACCATAGGCATCGGTAGCCAATGTGATGCCGAGGGTAGAAAGCATGCCGACAGCGGCGATGCCGATGCCGTAGAGACCTTTTGCAAGGTTCTCGCCCGTGATTTCGAGATTGAACGAAGCGCCGCAGAGGTAAGAAAGCACGATGGCGATGGCGATGGTCACGACAGGAATAGCCGTAGAGCGCATACCCAAACCGATACCACCGATGATGACCGTAGCAGGTCCGGATTCAGACGCTGCGGAAACTTTCTTGGTAGGTTCGTAGCTTTGTGAAGTGAAGTATTCGGTGGCTTGACCGATAACAACACCAGCAAGAAGACCCGTGATTACGGCGCAAGAAACGTATTGCCAGTTAGGAATATTGAGGCAATACATTACTACGAAAGTGGCTACGGCGATGAGAGCGGCAGCCGTGTTGGTTCCAACACCGAGTGCGCGGAGGAGTTGCTTCATGCCCGCATTTTCGTTGGTGCGTACCATGAAGATACCAATGAGAGAAAGCAATACGCCGATGGCCGCAATGAACATTGGGGCGAGTACGGAACGAAGTTGGATATCGTAACCGTCAGCAGCGTAAGCCGCCGCACCGAGGGCGGCGGTAGAGAGGATAGAGCCAGCGTAGGACTCATAGAGGTCGGCACCCATACCGGCAACGTCGCCTACGTTATCGCCCACGTTGTCGGCGATGGTAGCAGGGTTGCGAGGGTCGTCCTCAGGCATATTTTCTTCGTTCTTACCAACCAAGTCAGCACCTACGTCAGCGGCTTTGGTATAGATACCACCACCGACACGGGCAAAGAGGGCTTGGGTAGAAGCACCCATACCGAAGGTGAGCATGGTGGTCGTGATGTAGATGAGTTTTTGGGTTTCGGACGCTTCGTCAACAAAGAAGTTGAGAATCAAGAACCAAAGGGCGATGTCCAAAAGCGCCAAACCAACGACCGTAAGACCCATGACGGCACCGGAGCGGAAGGCGATTTTCAAGCCGCTGTTAAGCGAATCGCTGGCAGCCTTTGCTGTACGAGCCGAGGCGAACGTAGCGGTTTTCATTCCGAAGAAGCCCGCCAAACCAGAGAAGAAACCTCCCGTGAGGAAAGCGAACGGAACCCAGTTGTTTTGCAAACCGAAGTAAGCCATCACGGTGAAGATGATAGCCAAAACGGCAAAAACAATCAGCACGACCTTGTACTGTTGTTTGAGGTAAGCCATGGCTCCCTTGCGGACACGTGCCGCGATGTTGCGCATCGTGTCGTTGCCTTCGTCCGCCTTCATCATGGTCTTGAAGAAGTAGAAGGCGAAGCCAAGCGCCAAGATGGAAGCGCAGAGCACCCAAAGAACGATAGTGTAATCCATTATTTTTTAATGTGGTTAATAGAAAAATTGTGAACTTGTTTTAGCGAGAACGGCATGAGCCGAAAACTTGCAAAACGACGCAAAAGTAAGTCAAAAACCTTGGTTTGCCAAACTTTTTGCGGTCTATTATTATTGTTATATTTGCGAATGAATCAAGAAGGAGGAAGGCATGAATCATAAGGTGAGAAAACTATGCTCGTTGATGGTTTTTGGTGTTGTCTGTACCGTCGTGAACGCACAGACATTCACGTTGAAAAACGAGGGAGGCGGTGACGTGACGTATGAAGTGACGGCTGCGGGAGAGGTCGGATTGAGGTTGCCTAACAACACGTCGTCTTACGGTTATGATATTGTTGTTCCCGAGCGCGTTGAACATGAAGGAAACGTGTATAAGGTAACGTCGGTGTTACCGGTGTTGTCTGGTGGAGGCGCATTGGGCGGAGGATTGTATCTGAATGAAAACATCGTCAATTGCAACTTGTCGAACATGGTGGCAACAAATGTGTTTCCCAAACGACAATCAACAATACCGAAACTTACGATTGAAGAAGGGTTGATGATAACCAACTTGGTTTTGACCGCGGATTTGTCGGCATATAAAACCGCATGGGCGGGAAAATATCAAAATGTGTATTTCATGCCCTTTGACGGCAACGGCGACACGACAAGAGCGACGATGACGAAAGAACGCTACGGGTATTATGCCGATGGCGTATTCTTGGCGGTGGAACTGCAAGGGACGAACGATGAGAACGCAGAGGTTGTGAACGTGAAAAACTATATCAACGTAGGTGGTATTACCTATAATTATGTGATGCGGATAGCCCCGGGCGCCTTTGCGGGAAATGAGAAAATAAGGGAGATAGCCTTGCCGACACAACTGGTGGAAATCGGTGCACGTGCTTTTGCCGGTGCCGTAAACTTGGAGACGGTGACGACGAAGTCGAACTTGCACGTGATAGGGGATGGCGCATTTGAGGGATGTCCGAGTTTGCAGAACCTCGTGTTGAACGGGAACGTGACGAGCATCGGAGAGCATGCCTTTGATGGGTGTTCGGGGTTGCGTCACCTCTACTTCAGCAACCAAAGTTGTGTTCCGGAATTGGGCGAACACGCTTTTGACGGTGTGGAAGTCGGAGCGTTGACCGTGCATTTTCCAGAAGAGTTAAGGGCAGACGTAATGGCGGACAACAGGTGGATGACCTTGTTTGAAGCGCAAGGTGCAACGCCTGTGTATGAGGCAAGGGAAGCGGACGAGAGAGGCGAAGTTCACGCCTACGAAATAGGAACAGGGAGAGCGGTGACATTGGACGGGAAGGAGTGCGGACTGTTTGTCGTCAAGGATGGGAAAAGCGCACGTAAGTACCTATTCCAATAAAATAGAACAACGAAGTCGAAAAAAAACACTACTTTTGCAGAATAAAACGAAATAAAGATGGCACAATTTCTAAATGAAGTTTCTCGTACGTTCAGCGAGTATTTGTTGATTCCTGGTTTCACGTCAGCGGCATGTGTGCCGTCGGAAGTCAAGTTGCGAACACCATTGGTGAAGTTCAAGAAGGGCGAAGAGAGTGCCATACAATTGAATATTCCATTCGTCAGTGCCATTATGCAGTCGGTGAGCGATGACAATATGGCGATCGCTCTCGCGAAGAACGGCGGTGTTTCGTTTATCTATGGCAGCCAGTCGATAGAGAGCCAAGCGGAGATGGTTCGCAAGGTGAAGGGCTACAAGTCAGGATTCGTATTGTCACGCGCGAATTTGAAGCCAAACGCGACCTTGGCGGACGCTATCGCCTTGAAGGCGAAGACGGGTTTTTCGACATTTGGTATCACGGAAGACGGTTCGAGCAACGGAAAGTTGCTCGGCATCTTGACCGGAAGGGACTATCGTCCAAGTCGTGATCCTCATGATGCACCCGTGAAGAACTACATGACGGACTTTGAACACTTGATATACGCCAAGAACGGCGTGACGTTGCAACAGGCAAATGACATCATTTGGAAACATAAATTGAATTGCCTTCCCGTTATAGACGACAATCAGAACTTGCAGTATTTCGTATTCAGAAAAGATTATGAAAGCCACAAGGAGTATCCGTTGGAGTTGTCGGATTCGGAGAAGCGTCTGATAGTCGGTGCCGGCATCAATACGCGTGACTATAAAGAACGTGTTCCTGCCCTTGTGGAGGCTGGCGTAGATGTTGTGTGCATGGATTCGAGCGATGGTTATAGCGTATGGCAAAAAGAGACGCTCGATTGGATTCGCGGCAAATATGGAGACAAGGTTAAGGTAGGTGCCGGAAACGTGGTGGATAGAGACGGGTTCAACTATCTTGCGGAAGCAGGAGCGGACTTTGTGAAGATAGGCGTCGGTGGCGGCTCGATTTGCATCACGCGAGAGCAGAAAGGAATCGGTCGCGGACAAGCCACTGCGGTGATAGAAGTGGCGGCGGCCCGTGACGAATACTTCAAAAAGACTGGCGTATATATTCCTATCTGCTCAGACGGAGGTTTGGTTCAAGACTACCACATGGTGCTGGCGTTGGCGATGGGGGCGGACTTCTTGATGATGGGTCGTTACTTCGCTCGCTTTGACGAGAGCCCTACCCGTAAATTGCTCATCAATGGGCAATATGTTAAGGAATATTGGGGGGAAGGAAGTAACCGCGCGAGAAACTGGCAACGGTATGACTTAGGCGGCGAAACGTCATTGAAGTTTGAAGAGGGTGTGGATAGTTATGTCCCATACGCCGGTTCGTTGCGATCGAACCTTGAGTTGACATTGGGAAAAATCAAGGCGACGATGTGCAGTTGCGGAGTGACGGATTTGGAGCAATTGAAGCGTAACGCCAAGATAACGCTTGTGTCGGCAACTTCCATCGTGGAAGGTGGTGCGCATGATGTCATCGTTAAACAAGCGCAGAAATAGATAAAAAAATGAAAAAATGGATGTGGAACGGAAAATGAAATAAAAAACGTTTTATTTTTGCCCTCGTATTCGTTAAGGATAATTACAAAAAACAATAATCACAAAAAATTAAAAAAACAGAAATGAAAAAACTATTCGTTTATTCGGCTGCCGCTCTCTTTCTTGGCGGAATGGTAGTATCGTGCAACAAGACCGCACAGAATGTAGAAGAAAGCGTGGACAGCCTTGCTGTAGATTCAGTATTGGTAGAGGACACGCTTGCGGTTGACAGCGTTGTCGCTGAAGACACTGTAGCAGTGGTAGAGGAGGCAGTAGCCGAGGTGAAGACGGAAGCAAAGAAAGCTGTTAAGAAAGCAGCTGTTGCAAAGAAAGAAGAAGTAAAGGAAGCCGTTAAGGAAGAAGTCGCTCCAGTAGTTGAGGAGGCAAAGGAAGTGGTTGTTTCGGAATACGATCAATTGTTGGCAGAGGTTCAAAATGCAACTTCTCCTGTTAAAAAACAGAGAGTTATCACCAAGATTGAAAACAGCGGTCTTTCACCAGTTCAAAAACAAAGACTTTTGGGTCTCTTGAAGTAATCACTAATTAACTAAACAAATAAAAACAATTATGAAGAAAGTTCTTTTCGCACTTATGGTAGGTTTGGCTACCACTTTTGCTTTCACTTCTTGCAGCGATAGCAGCGACGATGAAATCGGTTTGAGCGATGTTGCAAACAGCACGTTTGCTCCTACCTCTTCCGCCATTTCAGAATACAATGAGAACAATCCGTCGAACCAAATCCAATCTTACAGCGTCGTATTCGGAGCAACGGATTATCAATTGTCTCTCAAGCAAGGAGGTAACACCTATTCTTCTACTGGTAACTTCAAGGTAGAAAACAACAAGGTGATTTTGTACAACTCATCCAATGATGACTATGAGAACTACACCTTCCGTGGCGATGGTTCTAAGAAGATTATTGACGAAACGTTCAACATCGTTTTGAAGAAGCAGTAAATCATTACTACATCAAATAAAAAGTCCCGGCTGATGGCAGTCGGGGCTTTTTTATGATATAAGGCCAATTAAGTGCGATTAGGACTTTAGGATTATATGAGCGAGTTTTGTCCTGATTCTTGATTTGAGAGACCTGTATAGGCGATGTGATAGTAACAAGAAAGTAGCATGATAGTTCCAGACGGGACTTCATTTGTTTGATAATAGCATTTGCTACAAGCAGAAAACAAGGCAGATTCCATAGGATAGCGACAAGTTGCTGACCAATGAAATAACATTTGCTTTTTTTGAACCCGCCTCGAAGTTCCTCTATACGATTTTTTTGTTCATGGCGTTAGGCGAGAAAGTTGTTTTGACACTTGAAGTCGTATGTAATCTGAAAAAGTGTAATTTTGCACACTTATGTAAGAGTTAAGAATAGAGAGTTGCCATGTCAAAGATAAAAATGTGGTTCGCAAAGAAACCGGTCAAGATTGCTTGTGTCGTGGTAGGCGTTATCGTGGCGTTGTTGCTGCTGGTAGCGTTGTTGATTTCGCCCATAGCGAAACACGTGGTGGAGAAAAATTCGAAAGAGTGGATAGGTCGTCAGATATTGATGGATGAGTTGTCGATCAATATCTTCACGGGAAGTTTGGAGACGGATGGCTTTCACTTCAAGGAAAAGGATGACGTGACCGACTTCGTGCGTCTGGACACGTTCAAGGTAGCCATTAATCCGTTCAAGTTGTTGACGGGAGAAATAAACATTCGTTACATCACATTGGTAAACCCGTCGGTAAGGTTGGTTCAGTATGACAGTACGTTCAACTTCACGGACTTGACGGAGTTGGGCGGAGATGACGAGGAGGTGGAAGATGAAGATTCGGACGATGACGGATGGGCACTTGGCATTTATAATATTCGTCTGGCTCACGGAAGTGTTTCCTACAAAGATGAGACGGTCGATAGCGAATGGAACTTGAAGAATTTGAATCTGTTCGTTCCTGGTGTTTATTTTAGTGGCAAATCAACGGATGCAGGAATTTCGTTTGGATTTGCGGAAGGAGGAACACTCACAACGCAAGCGAAATATGACATGGAGAAATCCGTTTATGACGTGAAGGTGCAACTGAAAGGGTTGGCATTGGATAACTTCTTGCCCTACGTGACGGACGCGCTGAACGTAAGCAGCCTTGGCGGAGCGTTGGACGTAGACGTGCATTTGGTGGGAAGTGCGGACGTTCCTATGGACGTGGACATTACGGGCAACGTGAGCGTGAACGGCTTGGACATGAAGGACGCGGACGAAGCGGACGTGGTTAGCGTGAACCAAATCACGGCAGGAATAGAGCGCATCAACCCTCAGCATGGCGTTTGCACGATAGACAGCGTGGTCGTGGATGGTGTGGACACGCATTTTGACATGTATGCCGATTACAACAACTTCGACAAATTGATGAAAGAGACGTCGGCAGATTCGAGTTTGGCGGTGGAAGTGACGGAAGAGGACACGGCGGCACCGATGGTCGTGTTGATCAAGAAAATTTTGTTGAAAAACAGTAAATTGACATTTACGGACAACACCTTGCGCGGAGAGCCGTTCCGGTATGAATTGACGAACGTGAACGCCGAATTGAAGGACTTCAATCCTTCAGGCACAGAGAACAATTGTGACTTGACCCTTGAGACCCAAGGAGGTGGCAATGTGCGCATGAAATGGCACGGAAGCATGGAAGGACTGCAAAACCAAAGGTTGACCTTGTTTCTGAAGAATGTGGACATGAAGGCGTTCACGCCATACATGATGCAGTATTTTGCCTATCCTGTGTCGGACGGACGGTTGTCGGTACAGAGCGAGAATGTGATAAAGAATTATCAGTTGGATGGCAGAAACCGTTTGGACATGTACAACTTGAGGGTGGGAGACAAAGATAAATCTGTAAAGGCGGAATATAGTGTGCCATTGAAGACGGGATTGTATATCCTTCGTGACAAGGATGACAAGATAGAAATAGACTTGCCGATAAGCGGAGATGTTAATTCACCTGATTTTTCGTACAAAAAAGTCATTATCAAAACGTTATGTAACCTAATCGTCAAGTTGGCCGTGTCTCCGTTGAGAGCCGTGGCGAGCGGTTTGGGACTTAGTCCTGACGAGTTGACGATGATGAGCGTAACGGCGAGCCAGCCAGGGTTGAGCAGTGAGGATTACGCCAAGTTGGACAAATTGGCAACCGTTCAGAAATCGAAACCAGAGATGAAGTTGACACTTGTGCAACAGATCAATTGGACGGAGGCTGTGAAAAACCGTTCCGTGTTCGAGATGAAGCGTCGATACTATGTGAGCCAACATCCAGAGTTGGAGAGCCAACCACGATTGAGCTTGGTTGACTTTGGCAAGATAAATGACATTAAAGATGACGACGCGGATTTCTCAAAATACGTGAGCGACGTTGCCGGAACGTCAGATGGTTCGGTGTATGAACGCGCATTGAAAGTGTTCCCGGCGGATAGTGCCGCTGTCAGGTTGACACGGCAGATGGATCGTAGAAACGCGGAAATCACAGAATACTTGATAAAACAAGGCGTGGAGGAATCAAAGGTGTCGGTAAGCAACATGACGATGGACGCGATGCGAAAATATACGGGAAAGGACATGTACAAGATAGACATGAACATGGGGGAGAGCGTGGACAGCACTGCGGTGAATGAGCAGAAAACAAATTGAAGCCAATTAAAACACAATTTAATAACCATTTGTAAGGTTTTTGTATCATGATTAAAGTTACGTTTCCGGACGGATCGGTCCGAGAGTATGAGAGTGGCGTGACGGGTTTGGAGATAGCCCGTTCGATTAGCGAAAGGTTGGCGCAGGAGGTACTTGCCGCCAGCGTGAACGGAAAAATTTATGACTTGACACGTCCGATAACAGAGGATTGCGCCTTCAAATTGCATAAGTGGGAAGACGCGGAGGCGAAAGAAACATTCTGGCACACGTCGGCACACATTCTGGGCGAAGCCCTGCAACAACTCTACCCGGGCATACAATTCGGAATAGGTCCAGCCATAGAGAACGGTTTTTATTATGACGTGGATCCAGGAGAGGGCGTGTCGATTTCGGAGGCGGATTTGGAGAAGATAGAAAATAAGATGCGCGAGTTGGCGGCAGCGAAAGAGACCTTGCAGCGCAAGGAGATTTCGAAGAAGGAAGCGTTGAGTTATTTCGGAGAGCGTGGTGAAACGTATAAGGAAGACTTGATCAGCAAGTTGGAAGACGGAACAATCACCACGTACACGAACGGAACCTTTGTGGACTTGTGTAAGGGACCACATCTTCCCGACACGAGCGCGGTGAAAGCCATCAAGTTGACTTCGGTGGCCGGTGCTTACTGGCACGGTGACGAGAAAAACAAGATGTTGACTCGTATTTACGGCATCTCGTTTCCGAAGAAAAAAATGCTCGATGAGTATTTGGTGTTGTTGGAAGAAGCCAAGAAACGTGACCACAGGCGCATAGGCAAGGAGATGGGATTGTTCATGTTCAGCGACATGGTTGGAAAGGGACTTCCAATCTGGTTGCCCAAAGGAACGACCTTGCGATTGAATTTGGAAGAATTTCTGAAAAAGATTCAGAAAAAATATGGCTACATGCAAGTGATGACTCCGCACATAGGCGGAAAACAGTTGTATGTCACCTCGGGACACTGGGATCATTACGGAAAAGACAGTTTCCAACCTATCACCACGCCAGAGGAGGGAGAAGTGTATTTGCTGAAACCGATGAACTGCCCGCACCACTGCATGATATTCAAAAATTCGCCACGCAGTTATAAGGACCTTCCGCTTCGCATAGCGGAGTTCGGAACCGTGTATCGATATGAGCAGAGCGGAGAGTTGCACGGACTGACGCGCGTGCGTTCGTTCACGCAGGATGACGCCCACATTTTCTGCCGTCCAGACCAGGTGAAGGGAGAGTTCCTACGCGTGATGGAGATTATCAACATCATCTTCAAAGCGTTGAATTTTGAGAACTATGAAGCGCAGATTTCGCTTCGTGACCCAAATGACCATGAGAAATATGTGGGAAGTGACGAAGTGTGGGAGAAAGCCGAGCGCGCTATTGTGGAGGCATGCCAAGAGAAGGGCTTGAAGGCGAAAGTGGAGTATGGCGAAGCGGCGTTCTACGGACCGAAGTTGGACTTCATGGTGAAAGACGCATTGGGAAGACGTTGGCAGTTGGGTACGATACAGGTGGATTACAACTTGCCGGAACGATTCCAATTGGAATATACGGGAGAGGACAATCAGAAGCATCGTCCGGTGATGATACACCGCGCGCCGTTCGGGTCAATGGAGCGTTTCGTCGCTGTGCTGCTTGAGCACACCGCCGGCAAGTTCCCGTTGTGGTTGGCTCCAGACCAAGCCGTCGTGTTGCCAATCAGTGAGAAGTATAATGAATATGCCGAGCAAGTGAGCGAGCGACTGAATGACGCAGGCATACGTTGCATTGTCGATGACAGGAACGAGAAGGTGGGACGCAAGATTCGTGACAACGAGTTGAAGCACATACCGTATATGCTCATCGTGGGCGAAAAAGAGGCTCAGAACGGAGAAGTGTCCGTGCGCAAGCAAGGTGGTGAGGACTTGGGTTCGATGAAAGTGGAAGACTTCTCGGTGAAAGTATGCGACATCGTGAAAGAGCAGATGACACCTAAGTACGAATAAAGGAAAGACACCTCGTGTCTTTATGATAAAGGCAGTCTAAGTAAATAACTTAGGCTGCCTTTGTTGTTGTGTGTTGTCAAAATGTCTTGTTTGCGTGCGTGAAAGTATGCCAAAATGACATAAAAGAGGGGTTGGCTTGTCTTTTGTTCAGAAGAAAGCGTATCAATCAAAGAAAACCAAAAAAGAAAAGGAGGAAAAAACTATGAACATGGAGAAATTGACAATCAAGGCTCAAGAAGCCGTGCGTCACGCCCTGCAGAAAGTGAAAAACGCAGGGGGACAGAACATAGAGACGGAACACTTGCTATGGGGAGTGATGCAAGCGGGCGAGAACGTGGTGGACTTCCTGATGGAAAAGACGGGTACGAACAAGACACGCGTGGCGCAGGAAGTGGAAAACGCCATCGCAAAATATCCGAAAGTGCAAGGGGGCGAACCTTATTTGGGCAGGGAAACTGACCAAACCTTGAACAAAGCGGAGGAGTTGAGCGGAAAGAACGGAGACCAATTCATCTCGTTGGAGTATTTGTTGCTGGCGTTGTTGAGCGTCAACAGCGGCGCGTCGAACATACTGAAAAACGCGGGAATGACGGAGAAAGCATTGGTTGCCGCCATAGCGGAATTGCGAAAAGGCGGAAAGGTGAATAGCCAGAGCGCGGAGGACACGTACAGGAGTTTGGAAAAATATGCCGTGAACCTGAACGCTAAGGCGAAAGCCGGGAAACTGGACCCCGTGATAGGCAGGGATGACGAAATCAGACGCGTGTTGCAGATATTGAGCCGAAGGACGAAAAACAACCCTATCCTGATAGGTGAGCCTGGCGTTGGAAAAACCGCCATTGCTGAAGGGTTGGCAAACCGAATCATGAGGGGCGACGTGCCGGAGAACCTGAAAACAAAGCAGATATTCAGCCTTGACATGGGAGCGTTGGTGGCCGGCGCAAAATATAAGGGGGAGTTTGAAGAGCGATTGAAGAGCGTGGTCAACGAAGTGGTGAAGAGCGAGGGTGAAATCATCCTGTTCATAGACGAGATCCACACCCTTGTGGGAGCGGGAGGCGGTGAAGGAGCGATGGACGCGGCGAACATCTTGAAACCAGCCTTGGCGAGAGGTGAGTTGCGCGCGATAGGCGCAACCACCTTGCAAGAATATCAAAAATACTTCGAGAAAGACAAGGCGTTGGAACGTCGTTTCCAAAAGGTCAGTGTCGATGAGCCGGACGAGGCTTCGTCCATCAGCATCCTGCGCGGACTGAAAGAGCGGTATGAAAACCACCATAAGGTGAGGATTAAGGATGACGCCATCATAGCCGCCGTGGAGTTGTCGTCAAGGTATGTCAGTGACAGGTTCCTGCCAGACAAAGCCATAGACCTGATGGACGAGGCGGCGGCGCACCTGCGCATGGAGATAGACAGCGTGCCGGAGGAGTTGGACGAAGTGGAACGTGACATCAAACAATTGGAGATAGAGCGCGCCGCTATCAAGAGGGACGAGAACGGCACACGGAAGTTGGACGACATCAATAAAGAAATAGCCGAGAAGCAAGAAAAAGGGAAAGAGTTGAGGAGTCGTTGGGCGCGTGAGAAAGAACACTTGGACAAGATACAGCAAGACAAGATAGACATAGAGAAGTTCAAGTATGAAGCGGACAGAGCCGAGCGTGAGGGCGACTATGGCAAGGTGGCGGAAATCAGATACGGCAAAATCAAACAGGCCGAAGATGACATAGCCAAAGAGCAAGCCGCATTGCATGAGGTGCAAGGGGAGCATCCGTTGGTGAAGGAAGAAGTGGACGCAGACGACATCGCGGAAATAGTCAGCAAGTGGACGGGCATACCTGTCACGAAAATGGTGCAGAGCGAGAAGGTGAAACTGCTGAACTTGGAAACGGAGTTGCACAAGCGCGTGATAGGTCAGCAATCGGCGATTGCCGCCATCGCGGACGCTGTGCGAAGGTCACGGGCCGGCTTGCAAGACCCGAAGCGTCCGATAGGTTCGTTTCTGTTCATGGGAACGACGGGTGTCGGAAAGACCGAGTTAGCAAAGGCATTGGCGGACTTCTTGTTTGACGATGAAAACATGATGACGAGGATAGACATGAGCGAGTATCAAGAAAAATTCAGTGTCAGCCGTCTGATAGGAGCCCCTCCTGGATATGTTGGGTATGATGAGGGCGGTCAGTTGACGGAAGCCGTGAGAAGAAAACCGTATAGCGTCGTCCTGTTTGATGAAATCGAGAAGGCACATCCGGACGTGTTCAACATCTTGCTGCAAGTGCTGGACGACGGAAGGTTGACGGACAATAAAGGACGGGTGGTGAACTTCAAGAACACCATTATCATCATGACCTCCAACATGGGAAGCGAGATGATAAGATCCAACTTTGAGACGATGACCGAAGCCAACAGGGAAGAAGTGGTTGAGCGGACGCGAAAGCAAGTCCTCGACATGCTCAAGCAGCGCATTCGTCCGGAGTTTTTGAATCGTATCGATGAACTCATCATGTTCGAACCGTTGAAAGAAAGCGAGATAGAGGAGATAGTGCGTCTGCAACTGAACAGGGTGAAGGAGATGTTGGCGGCAAGCGACATCACGCTGAACGTGACGGATGAAGCCGTGAAGTTGATAGCGAAAGATGGGTATGACCCAGAGTTCGGCGCCCGCCCAGTGAAGAGAGTGATACAACGGGACGTGCTGAACGAATTGAGCAAACAGATAATCGCCGAAAAAGTGGAACGGGACAAACCGATTACCATAGGCGAGGAAAACGGGCATGTGACCTTCGTGAACGCGTAAGAAAAATAGGCACAGAATGAGAAGCACCGAAACGTGAAAAATGTTTCGGTGCTTTTATTGTTGAATGTAGTGAAGTAGCAGGAAATTTACGTACATTTGTGGCGATATATGTAAAAAAGGTTGAGGATTATGAATCAACGCAGTCTGGTTTCGATTACGGATTACAGCACCGAGAAGATATTGCAGATATTGGATTCCGCCGCTCGCTTTGAAGCGAATCCGAATCAAGAAATATTGAAAGGGAAAGTGGTGGCGACGCTCTTTTTCGAGCCAAGCACACGAACTCGTTTGAGTTTTGAGACTGCGATAAACCGATTGGGTGGAAGAGTGATAGGGTTCAGCGACGCCGCCAACACGAGCACGAGCAAGGGGGAGACGTTGCATGACACCATCATGATGGTAAGTAACTATGCGGACTTGATCGTGATGCGACATCCGTTGGACGGGGCAGCCCGCTATGCAAGCGAGGTGTCGCCAGTGCCGATTATCAATGCCGGAGACGGCAGTAACCAACATCCGACACAAACGTTGTTGGATTTGTATAGCATCCGGAAGACGCAAGGTCATTTGGACAATTTGAACATATACATGGTGGGTGACTTGAAGTACGGAAGAACGGTTCACTCATTGCTTCAAGCAATGTTGGCATGGCATCCGAAATTTACGTTCATTTCGCCACAGGAGTTGAAAATGCCAGAAGCGTATAAGACGATATGCTGTCAGAACGGGATAGAGTTTGAGGAAAGAAGAGAGTTGAACAGATTGGAGGAAGCGGACATTCTGTATATGACGCGCGTGCAGAGAGAGCGATTTCAAGACTTGGTGGAGTATGAGAGGGTGAAGAACGTTTATCGGCTGAACAACGCCATGTTGGACGGAACGAAGGATAACTTGAGGGTGTTGCATCCGCTGCCACGCGTGGGAGAGATTGCCGAGGACGTGGACGAAAATTCCAAGGCGTATTATTTTCAGCAGGCAAAGAACGGCATGTACGCGAGGATGGCCGTGATATGTGACGCATTGGGTTTGGAAGGATAAAAAGGGAAAAGACCTAAGAAAAGAACCGATGGCAAAGGAACAAGAAAGCAAAAAAGAGATGGTGGTCGTGGCGTTGGAGAACGGCACGGTGATAGATCACATACCGAGTGACAAGTTGTTCTCGGTGGTGAAAATATTGGGTTTGGATCGTTGTGAGAATCAAATTACGATAGGGAACAACCTCTCAAGCAAGAAGAGCGGTCATAAGGGAATCATCAAGATAGCCGACCGCACCTTTGCGGTAGATGAGATAAATAAAATAGCGGTCATCGCTCCCAATGCCGTCTTGAACGTGATAGAGAATTACAGGGTGGTGGAGAAACGCAAGATAGAATTGCCAGACGAGATAGAAGGAATATTGAAGTGCGTGAATCCAAAGTGCATTACCAATAATGAACGGATAAAGACACGGTTTGAGGTGTTGGACAAAGGAAATGTGGTGGTGAAATGCCACTATTGCGAAAGCGTGATGAAAGGCGAGGAAGTCACGATAAAGGGATAGGCGTAGAAAGCATACAAGAATAACAAAACTCGTAAAGAAGTCATGAAGGTCAGTTGGAAACCCGGAACAATGGTCTATCCGTTGCCAGCGGTGTTGGTGAGTTGTGGCGACGAGAACGAGAGCGACTTGATGACGGCTGCGTGGGTAGGCACGATATGCAGTGAGCCTCCAATGTGTTACGTGAGTATCAGAAAGAGCCGGAAGTGTCATGAGATAATCAGCAGGACAGGAGAGTTTGTCATCAATTTGACGAACGTGAAAATGAGTCGCGTGACCGACTGGTGTGGCGTGAAAAGCGGCAGGGACATAGACAAATGGGCGGCGACGGGATTGACACCGGGCAAAAGTGAGAAGGTGGGCGCCCCCACGGTGGAGCAGTCGCCCATCAGCATTGAGTGCAAGGTGGTGGAGGTGAAAGAGTTGGGCAGCCATGACATGTTCATTGCCGAAGTGTTGAACGTGCAAGCGGACGACAAGTACATAGACGAGAAGACAGGAGCGTTCAACGAAAAGAAGGCGGACCTGATGACTTATAATCACGGGAATTACTACACGATAGGCAAGAAAATAGGGAAGTACGGCTGGACCGTGGAGAAGAAACCCGCAGAGACGGAAAAGAAAAAAGGAAGAAGAAAATCACATCAACATAACGAAAAATAAAAACAGTAAAGATGAAAAGAGACGATTTAATCTTTGACATTATCAAACGTGAGCGTGAGCGTCAAATCAAGGGTATTGAACTGATTGCGAGCGAGAACATCGTGAGTGACCAAGTGCTTGAGGCGATGGGAAGCGTCTTGACGAACAAATATGCGGAGGGATATGCCGGTCACCGTTATTATGGCGGTTGCGAAGTGGTAGATGAGAGTGAGACTTTGGCTATAGAGCGTTTGAAGAAAATCTTCAACGCGGAGTGGGCGAACGTGCAACCTCATAGCGGAGCGCAAGCGAACATGGCCGTGTTCATGGCATGTTTGAAGGCCGGAGACAAGTTTTTGGGATTGAACCTGTCGCATGGCGGACACTTGTCGCACGGTTCACCAGTGAACTTCTCAGGTTTGATGTTCCAAGCCTTGTCGTACAACATTGATGAGGCTACGGGTCGTATTGACTATGACGGACTTGAGAAGACGGCACGCGAGGAGCGTCCGAAACTGATTGTGGCAGGCGCATCGGCATATAGCCGCGAGTGGGATTACGCGCGCATTCGTAAGGTAGCAGACGAGATAGGTGCCATCTTCATGGTTGACATGGCACATCCAGCCGGACTGATAGCCGCAGGATTGTTGGACAACCCGGTGAAATATGCTCATATCGTGACGACAACGACGCATAAGACGTTGCGCGGTCCTCGTGGCGGTGCCATCATGATGGGTAAGGACTTTGACAACCCATGGGGATTGAAGACACCAAAGGGTGAAGTGAAAAAGATGTCCGCATTGCTGAACAGCGCGGTATTCCCAGGCGTGCAGGGTGGACCGTTGGAACATGTGATTGCCGCAAAGGCCGTTTCGTTCGGCGAGGCGTTGCAACCGGAGTATGTGACATATCAAAAGCAAGTGCAGAAGAACGCAGCCGTGATGGCACAAGCGTTTATGGATAAAGGTTATAAGATTATCAGTGGCGGAACGGACAACCACTCGATGTTGGTTGATTTGCGCACCAAATTCCCGGACTTGACGGGAAAACTGGCAGAGAAAGCCCTTGTCGCCGCCCAAATCACCACGAACAAGAACATGGTGCCATTTGATAGCCGTAGCCCATTCCAAACTTCAGGTTTGCGTTTCGGAACCCCAGCCATCACGACGCGTGGCGCGAAGGAAGAGTTCATGGGAGAGATTGTGGAGATGATAGACACTGTGTTGCACGATCCAGAGAATGAAAGCGTAATCGCTTCCGTTCGTGAGAAGGTGGAGAAGACGATGGTGAACTATCCTTTGTTCGCTTGGTAAACAAACGAAACCTTTCCGTTCTGCCCAAGAGAAGGCAGGGCGGGAAGGTTTTTTTTAGAAACGAAAACGAAATCCTATGCGGAAAAGCATAGGAGACTTGGTAAAAAATAAAAGGCAAGAAATAGGGAGTTTTTTGAAATGTCGGAATACAGTGAATATTTCAATCCCGAGTTGGAGACAATGGGGGAGGAAGACTTGCGTAAGTTGCAGACAGAACGGTTGCGCAAGACGGTAGAGGCATGTATGGGCGTGGACTTTTATCGCCAAAAGTTGGAGGCGGCAGGAGTCACTACGGATAACATACAATCGCCAGAAGATGTGCGCCTGTTGCCATTCACGACAAAAGAAGATTTGCGAGAAAACTATCCATTCGGTCTTGCCGCCGTTCCGTTGACACGATGCACACGATTGCATTCGTCGTCGGGGACAACGGGAAATCCAACCGTGGTACTGCATACGGAGAAGGACTTGGAAGAGTGGGCGAACGCCGTGGCGCGTTGCCTGTGGATGGTGGGCAGCCGTCCGGAGGACGTGTTCCAAAACTCGGCAGGTTATGGTATGTTCACGGCAGGATTAGGTTTCCAGTATGGAGCGGAACGTGTGGGCATGTTGACTGTGCCAGCCGCTGCAGGCAACACGACACGTCAAATCAAGTTCATCAAGGACTTCGGCACGACGGTGCTTCACGCCATTCCAAGTTACGCCTCGAGAATCTATGAGGTGATGAAAGAGGAAGGTGTGGATCCGAGGAAAGACACAAAACTGCGTGTGTTGTGTATCGGAGCGGAGCCTCATAGTGAAGAACAGAGGAAACGAATAGAGGAGAATTTGGGCGTTCGAGCCTATAATTCGTATGGCATTTCGGAAATGATGGGTCCTGGCGTGGCATTTGAGTGCAAGGAACAGAACGGATTGCACATTTGGGAAGATTACTTCATCGTGGAGATAGTGGATCCCGTGACGTTGGAACCAAAGAAAGACGGGGAGATAGGTGAACTCGTATTGACGACGATTAACAGGGAGGGAATGCCTCTGTTACGATACAGGACACGTGATTTGACGCGCATATTGCCAGGAAAATGCGCATGTGGAAGAACGCATAGGCGCATTGACAGGTTGCAAGGAAGAAGCGACGACATGATTATCATGAAGGGCGTGAACATCTTTCCGATACAGATAGAGAAAATCTTGCTCAAGTTCAAGGAATTGAGCACGGACTATTTGATAACGTTGGAGACTGTGGAAAGCGGCGACATCATGACAGTAGAAGTGGAGTTGAGCCAATTCTTCACGGACGATTATCAGAAACTGCAAGAATTGACAAAGACAATTACTCGTCTGTTGAAAGATGAGATATTGGTGACTCCGAAGGTGAAACTTGTTCCGAAAGGAACCATCAAGACAAGTGACGAGAAAAAGGCGGTTCGCGTTGTGGACAAACGGAAATTGTTTTAGTAAATAAACCCCAAACCGAAATTATTATGACGATACATCAGTTATCCATCTTCATGCCTAACGAACACGGTCGTTTGTCGGCGGTGTTGAACGTGTTGCGTGAAGCGGACATACAGTTGATAGCCACGACGATTGCGGACACGTCAGACTTTGGTATTTATCGCATAATATGCAATGAACCCGTGCGGGCGTATGAGGAGTTGAAAGGTAAAGGAGTGAACGTGTCATTGACGGACGTGTTTGCGATAGAATTGGACGACAAACCGGGCAGTGCTGCGGCTGCCGTTGAACGTCTCAGCAACGACGGTGTTGACATTGCCTATATGTATTCCTTCTTGCTTGGAGGGAAGGGCATTATGGTTTTCAGAGCCAATAATTCCGATAAGGCGCAAGAGAGTGTCATGCTCAACGGTTTGAAATTCATTGCTGAAAAAGACCTGTCAAAGTTAGGATGACTTTTTCTTAATAAGAATCTCCGTTATATTTATTTGCGTGTATTTTTGGTGATATTTTTTTATAAGAGAGGCGGACGACAACAACAGGAATATAACTTCTTGCTTAATATAGAAATATGAAAGATGGACTAAGGATACTTGATTGTACGCTTCGTGATGGTGGCTATTATACGAATTGGGATTTTCATCCCAGGTTGGTAGAGCACTATATTCAGGCGATGAATGTGCTCCCAGTTGATTATGTTGAAATTGGTTATAGAAATAATCCAAACAAGGATTACCTTGGAAAATTTGGATATACGCCAGTTTCTGTGCTTAGTCAAATTCGTGATGCTTGTAAAAAGAAATTAGTTGTGATGTTGAATGAGAAAAGTACTGATACGAAGGACTTGGATTCTTTGCTAAGTCCAGTTACTGGAATGGTAGATATGGTTAGAATCGCCATAGATCCAGTAAATTTTGATAGTGCTGTTCTGTTGGCGGAATCGATTAAGAAAATGGGATTTGAGGTTGGTTTTAATGTGATGTATATGAGTAAGTGGAAAGGTGAGTATGAAGATTTTTTGAAAAAATTACCGAAGATCAATGGAGTTGCAGATCTTTTTTGTATGGTTGATAGTTTTGGTGGAATAACACCGGAAGAGTTGACAATTATATATCAAGAAGTAAAAAACAATACGGCTTGTTCAATAGGGTTTCATGGTCATAATAATCTTCAGTTGGGACTTATTAATACGTTGACGGCAATTCGTCTGGGTGCTAAATATGTGGATGCAACTATACTGGGAATGGGACGAGGCGCTGGAAACTTAAAACTGGAATTATTGCTAACCTATTTAAATGCACATGAGAGATTGAGTGTGGATTTTAATGCGTTGGGCGATGTTATCAGCTCATTTACCCCATTAAAGGAAAAATACCGTTGGGAGACGAATCTACCATATATGTTGGCTGGTGCGAATAAGATACCGCAGAAAGAGGTAATGGAATGGGTTACGAATCGTATTTATTCGTTCAACAGCATTGTTCGAGCTTTGAATAATAAAAAAAATAAAGCAGATGATAATGCGCAATATCCGCAATTATCGGTTAAAAAGAAATACGACAAGGTAATAATTGTTGGAGGAGGAGAGAGTGCGATAGAGCATTCAAACGCAATCAAGATATATGTGAAGAATCAAGATAATGTGGCTTTAGTTTTTGCAACGGCACGTCATGCCAAAGAATATCTTGATGTTAAGGTTGATAAATATTATTGTTTGGTGGGAAGTGAAGGGCATCGCCTCGCAGAAACCGTTGGGCGTGAACGTTTTGACGGCATTTGTATTTTGCCGCCATATCCTCGTGTTATGGGAACAGAAGTTCCCGATTTTGCAAGTAGTAAAACTTATGAATTGGAGAGTGTTGATTTTATTGATGAATACAAAGATTCGGTTACGACGATTGCAATTCAATTGTCTATGAACTTGACGAATGACGAGATTTATATGGTCGGTTATGATGGGTATCCAGGTAATATTTTAAGTGAGAAAGAAGTAACCTTAACACAAGAAAACAAAGTTATCTTTGGTGCATATTCAACCATGAACGGTGGTAAATTAAAGTCATTGACTCCATCTTTGTATAAAGAACTAAAAGTGGAATCAGTATATCAATTTATATGAAAGTATCTAATGGGGTTTCATTTTTCTTGCCGACAAGAAAAGGAAGTGAGCGTGTAACGAATAAAAACACGCGTCCATTTGCGGGCATATCTGGAGGTCTTGTTGAGAATAAGATTAAACAATTGGTGGAAACAAAACTGATTGACGAGATTCTTTTTTCTTCAAATGATGAATCTTGTATGGAGGTGGCCGAACGATATGCAAAGTCAGATAAACGAATTCGTATAATACCTCGTCCTGAAGAATTATGTTTGAGTAGTACGAATTTACAGGACTTGATTTGTTATGTGCCAACCATTACGAATGCAGAACATATTTTATGGGGGCATGTAACTACTCCGCTTTCTGGTGCGGAACAATATGATGCGGGAGTGCGATTATATTTGAACAAATTGGATGAAGGGTATGATTCGCTGGTGGGAGTCACGGAACTGAAAAATTTTCTATTGAATAAGGAAGGGAAGTTAATTAATAATACGACCAATATTCCTTGGCCACGCACTCAAGATTTGGAATCATTGTATGAAATAAATCACACGATGTTTCTTGCCAAGCGAGAAGTTTATGTGGAACAAAAGAATCGAATTGGGAGAAAACCTTTGTTGCATGTGATGGATGAGATGCATTCTTTCGATATCGATTGGCCTGAGGATTTTCAGATAGCAGAGATTATGTATAAAGAGCTTTTTCATAAATCTCCATAAATTTTCATAATACATGAGTTATGGGCGTAGATTCTTCAAATAATAAGCGTATAGTCCAAAATACACTCTTTCTTTATTTTCGAATGTTTATCACGATGGGAGTTGCTTTATATACATCTCGTATCGTGTTGGATGTATTAGGAATAGAGGATTATGGTATTTATAATGTAGTTGGTGGGGTCGTGAGCCTTTTGGCTTTTTTGCGTGGTGCTCTATCTACTTCTACGTCTCGTTTTCTTTCATATGAATTAGGTGCAAAAAATGAAATACGTTTACGCGAAACATTTCGTACGGCATTAGCACTTCATTTGGTACTTGCGTTATTTTTGTTTCTTGTTTTAGAGACATTTGGATTATGGTTTGTGTATTCTAAATTGACGATTCCGGACGAACGAATGTCTGCAGCAGTATTTGTATATCATTTTTCTGTTATTACATGCTGTCTGCAAATTTTTCAATTACCATTTAATTCTGCAATTATCAGTCATGAACGTATGGGTGCTTTTGCCTATATTAGTGTTATTGAAGTAGTCTTAAAATTAGTTATTGTTTATTTTTTGGAAATCGGATGTTTTGATAGGTTAAAGTTTTATGCAGTTTTGATGTTTTGTATTACATCGTTGATCTCTGGTTTTTATGTCATTTATTCTTTGCGCAATTTTAATGAATGCGATCTTCGAGTGAAAATAAGTCGGTCAATAGCGAGACCTATGTTAACATTCTCAGGATGGGATTTGTATGGTACATTAAGTGTTGCTGTACGGGGCCAGGGCCTTAATGTTCTTCAGAATATGTTTTTTGGACCTGTCGTTAATGCGGCAACAGGAGTTGCCAATCAAGTGATGCATGCCATTATGGGATTTGCTACAAATTTTATGGTAGCGATAAGGCCCCAAATTTATAAATCATATGCAGCGAAAGAATGGAATCGTTTTTCTTTGTTGATAAATAATTCCTCAAAATTTTGTTTTTTGCTTTTGTTTGTTCTTTCTTTTCCTTTGTTGTTAGAGGCGGAGTTTGTAATGAAACTTTGGCTGAAGGAGGTTCCTGATTTTGCAGTTGTTTTTTGTCAATTATCTATTGTCAATAATTGGATTTCTGTAATGTTCCGTCCTATTGTATATGGGATACATGCGACAGGAAATGTAAAAAGGATTAGTATAATCAATGGTTCAATTTATTTAGCAGTGCTACCATTGTCTTATTTTTTTCTTAAAATGGGAGGGGGACCTGTTATCCCTTTTATATTAAATATTATTCTTTTGACAATCGGTCATTTTATCTTTACGTTGAATGCGTTCAAACGTGAAGTCCCTATGTTTAGTAGAAGATCTTTCTTGAAAAAATCACCATTAATTATTGGAGTTATTGCTTTATTGTCCTCCCTTCCTCCAATTTTTTTACATATCTTTATGCAAGAAGGATGGTTTCGTTTATTTCTTGTCATTGTAGTTTTCCTCGTTGTAGTTTCTTTTTTAATTTTTTGTATTGCATTGAATGACCATTATCGGCGTTTAGTTATTATCAAAATAAAGAATATAACAAAAAATATAAAAATATAACAAAAAAATATAAAATATGAAGACGGTATTGCTAGCTGGTGGTTTCGGCACTCGAATTAGTGAAGAGTCCGTATTTAAACCGAAACCTATGATTGAAATAGGCGGTATGCCAATTTTATGGCATATTATGAAAGAATATTCTTATTATGGACATAATGAGTTTATTATTTGTGCCGGTTATCGTCAGGAGTATATTAAGGAGTGGTTTGCGAATTATTTTATTCATAATAGTGATGTTTCGTTCGATTTCCGTAATGGAAAAAATGAAATGACAATACATCATAGTTATTTAGAACCATGGAAAGTTACAATTGTCGACACGGGTTATAACACTATGACAGGTGGGCGGATTAAGCGAGTTCAGGAATATGTAGGAAACGAAACTTTTTTGATGACTTATGGAGATGGTGTTTGTGATGTGGATATAAACAAATTAATCGCATTTCACCAAAGTCACGGAAAAACAGCGACGCTGACAGCGGTCAAAATGGCTCAGGAGAAAGGTGTCCTGAATATTGACGGTGACAGTGCGGTTAAATCATTTAGAGAAAAGAATTTATCTGATGGTGCGCCAATTAATGCTGGTTATATGGTATTGCAGCCTGATATATTCAATCTTATTGAAGGTGACGACACGGTTTTTGAGCGCAAACCGCTTGAAACACTTGCATGTCGTGGAGAATTAATGTCGTATGTCCATGAGGGATTTTGGCAGTGTATGGATAATATTAGAGAGAAAATGAAGTTGGAGAAACTCCTTCAAGATGGGAATGCCCCATGGAAGAAGTGGGAACGGCAAGTGCCTAATTTAGACTATAGAACATTTGGAAAGGTTTAGGGTTATGTATAATGAAGGAGATAATACTAATATTTTGGCCTTGAATAGTAGAGTTAAGATTATTAAGAGAAATTTGATCCAAGATGAACGAGGCTGGTTCTTGAAGACGATGACGGGTTTTGAGGATAATTTGTCTCAACAATTTGGCGAGGTTTATTTGACGATGGGACGAGAAGGTCAAAGTAAAGGAGGGCATTTTCATCCAGAAGCCAACGAGTGGTTTACATTAATCTCGGGGAACGCTGTGCTGAAATTAGAGGATGTTATAACGCACGAACGAATGGATATAGATATGTCATTAAAAAATGCTATTACGGTATTCATCCCTAACAATGTCGCCCATGTAGTCGTTAATCAGGGGAAAGATGATTTTATCTTGTTGGCTTATACAGACAAACGTTATGATCCGAACGACACAATTTCATATAGAATTCAGTAGATATGTTAGATATTTTTAATGGATTTTTTTATAAGAAAAGAGTCCTTGTAACTGGTCATACTGGCTTTAAAGGATCTTGGCTTAGCATCTGGCTTCATGAACTTGGTGCCGAAGTGGTTGGTATAGGTTTGGAGCCTTATAGCGAAAGGGATAATTTTGTCCTTTCGGGTATTGGCAAGAAAATTAAGGCCGACAACCGTGCCGACATCCGTGACGGAGAGAAGATGAAGGAAATCTTCGCTCATTACCAGCCTGAAATAGTCTTCCATCTTGCTGCTCAGCCCTTGGTGCGTCTTAGCTACGAAATTCCTGTTGAGACCTACCAGACCAACGTGATGGGAACCATCAACATTATGGAGGCAATCCGTGCAACTGATAGTGTAAAGGTGGGAGTGATGATTACTACTGATAAATGTTATGAAAATAAAGAACAAATTTGGGGATATCGGGAAGACGAACCAATGGGAGGATATGACCCGTATAGTTCTTCAAAAGGTGCTGCGGAAATAGCAATCGGTTCATGGCGTAGAAGTTTCTTCAATCCCGAGGATTATGGCAAGAAACACCATGTAAGCCTTGCCAGTGTACGTGCCGGTAATGTGATTGGTGGTGGAGATTGGGCAAAAGATCGTATTGTCCCCGATTGTATTCGCGCTCTGGAAACTGGTTGTCATATCGATATTCGATCTCCTAAATCTGTGCGACCTTGGCAACATGTATTGGAACCGCTCTCTGGATATATGCTACTTGCTTCTAAAATGTTCCAGGAACCAACCAAATATTGTGAGGGGTGGAACTTTGGGCCAACGGCAGAAAGCATTACTTCTGTTTGGGAAGTTGCGACAAAAATCACTAATTATTATGGGCAAGGAACCTTGCGTGATGTTTCTGATTCTAACGCCCCTCATGAAGCGAATCTTTTGATGCTTGACATCAGTAAAGCAAAATTTCAGTTGGGTTGGACTCCTCGTACCAATATTGATCAATGCTGTCAACTTACCGCCGATTGGTATAAACGTTATCAAAGAGAAGATGTTTACAATCTCTGTTTGGAAGAGATTGCTCAATTTACAAGCGCTTGAAATGTCGTAGTGTTTATCATTTATAGATACAGCTAAGTTTATATGAATTTTCCTTATTAATTTATATCTTTTTGACTTTCGTGTTTGGTGTTATTAAGATTCAATGAGTTCATGTCCCATTGTTATTTGGCATTCTTCCTTCTGTCTTGACATTAATAACGATTTGTTTTTTAATCCCTTTAATAAAGAAGATATATCCGTCTTTAGTAGGAATAAACCCCAAAAAGTAGAATGAAAATATCAATAATAGGTTCTAATGGAATGCTTTCTGTTGCATTGACTCGTTTCTTTTTCTCAAAAATGGATCAAGTTGATGTTTATGGATTAAGAACTCCTATCGATTATCAGTGTTCTAATTTCTATAAAGTGGATTTATTAGATGGTAACATAAATTATGATAATCTCGTTACGTCGGATGTTATTATATATGCGGCTGGTGCTGGTGTTCAAGCTGCGTTGAACACCGATTCGTCATTGATGTATAGACTTAATGTTTATGTGCCTATTGAATTGACTCTCGAATTAAAAAAACGAGGTTATAAGGGAGTGTATATATCATTTGGTTCCTATATGGAAATTGGGGTGAACGATGAATTTGAGAAATCATTTACAGAGAGTGAAGTCGTTTGCTCGAATTTATCTGTGTCGAACGACTATGGATTGTCCAAACGTCTTTATAGTCGTTATATGAAAGATTTATCGGTAGATTATACATATTGGCATTTTATCCTCCCTAATATGTTTTCCGTCGAAGACTTCAAACCCGGAACAAGACTTATTCCCTATGTGTTGGAATATCTTCAAAAATATTCTAAGGGTGAGTCTGTAAAAAAACCAAGTTATAGTTCTGGCTTACAGAGACGTCAATATGTAACTTTGGACGAGGTCTTAGAGATCATTTTGATATCTTTGACAAAGAAAATTCAATCAGGTATATATTGTGTTGGTGGTGGTGAGTATCTAAGTGTTCGTAATTTAATAGAACGTATGTACGCCTTTTACAAAGTCCCTTGTAAAGACGAATATTTTGGCAAAGAAGTGCGAAGAGACGGTGACATAAAGAGTTTGCGGCTGAATGGGGAAAAGTTATTCAATATGATAGGATTCCTCCCTACAAGGAAGATAGAAGATTTACTTCTTGAATATAGCACTTATAAATAGGAACTTATGATTAGTGTGATTATTCCAACGCATAAACGCAAGGATTTATTGTTATATGAGTTAGATTGTATCTATAAACAAAAGAATGCGGATTACGAGATTATCGTGATTAATGACATTGAAGAACCAGATGATACGGACATAATCAAGACCTTATATCCAGATATTGTATATATAAAGGATAAAAGAATACAAGGACCAAGTAATAAACACAAGGCTGGTTTTAAGATTGCGCATGGAGAGTATGTCTATATGCCAGACGATGATGATTTTTTGACTGATGAGTTTTTTTTTAATAAAGCGATTTCTGTCTTAGAAGAAGACGATAGCTTATCTTTTGTCTCTGGTAATGTCGTGCGAAGGTATGAGGATGAAAATCAGTCTGTTTTAAGAGAGAAATTCGAGAGAATAAATATTTCAGGGAAAATAGATGGATCTATATATTTTCAGGGATTTCAGCGTCAATATAAAAAACCGGCTTCTACGGTTTCTACAATATTTAGGAAGAGCGCTTTATCTGAAAATATGATAGAAATGAGCGACTCTTCAATGTATTTATTTGCGTTGTTAAGAGGAAATGCTTTTATAATGGATGACATTGTCGCTGTCTATCGAATGAAAAAAGGAAGTCTGACCTCAACGGCATCATATGACTTTGTTAGGAACGTTATAAAACAAAAAGAATTTTTATATAAACAATGTATAGGGAAAATAAGTGATCCAAAAGATTTTTGGTATTATCATTTTAGATTGAGTTATGGTTTTATTAGGAAAAAGAGAAACAATCGCAATGAAAAGATAAAAATAATTAGGTGGGGTTTGTCTCATTCGGGGGGAAGTGCTAAACTGGTTTCTTTTTTATTATATGAATATGTAAGGATTTTTCTATTAAAATGACTAAATGAATTTTATTGCCTCAAAATTAAAAGCGTTAGCACGGCATGTTTCTGTAGTTGTTGATAAACTATGTAACACGTTTCGATGGTTGTTGTTTAGGCGCAACGTTGTTGTCGCAAATGTCTTTCTGCGTCATAGATTATCGAAAATTCGCCCCCGTAATTTAGGTGATGATTTAAATCTGGTTATAATAGAGAATTTGTCGTCAAAAAAAATTGTCAGTTATTTATATTCATATGTTTCTCTTTTTTCCCCATTAAACTATGTTTGTATAGGCTCGATTGTAGAAAGCAAAACAAACAGAAAATCAATTATTTGGGGAAGCGGGGCCATGTATGGATTGGAAAGCCTAAAAGAACGTCCGTTAAAAGTTCATGCTGTCAGAGGCCCATTGACAAGAAGTTATTTGTTGTCTCAGGGAATTGAATGTCCTGAAATATATGGAGACCCTGTCATTTTGCTACCACTAATTTATCCTGTTAAAAAAGAGAAAAAATATAAAATGGGATTAATTCCTCATTATGTTGATTTGGAGGTGGATTCTATAAATAGAATCAAGAATGAATATGGTGAGCAAATTGTGATAATTAATTTGAGGAATTATAAGAAATGGTCTGATGTAGTAGATTTAATAAATGAATGTGAATTCATCGCTTCAAGTTCTTTGCACGGAATTATTATTTCGGATGCTTATAATGTGCCAAATGTTTGGATTCGTCTTTCTGATAATGTCAAAGGTGAAATTTTCAAATTTTTAGATTATTTTAAAGGTTGTAATCGTCCCGTTGTTAAACCAATAGATTTTAGAGAAAAAGATATCGATTTTTTCCTTTTGCAAGAATTAGCCAAAGAATATGTTATGCCAAAATATGATTTAAATGCCTTCTTGGGATCATGTCCTTTTGTGTCTAAATCTTTTTTGAAACGTTGTAAACTATAATATATAGATATGTCGCCACATTGGAGTACATTGAGTATGATGTTTTATGTCATTCTTGCTCTATATACATATTGGACTTTTTATAGTGTAAGGGCGTTAGAAATGGAACACCATAAAAGATACCCATTGCTAAATCGCTATTATGCCGCCTTGTGGTTGATACTTGTGGTTGTCGCTTCATTCCGTTATGTTGATTTTTTTGGAATGGGAGGGACTGATGCACACAATTATATTCTTCTTTTCTTGCATTGTAATGATATTGAATGGCAAGATTGGAGTTGGTTAAATCATACAGATATCGGTTTCCGTTATATAGCCAAATTTATACGTTATTTTGTGTCAGATTATCATATATATTTTTTCTTTATATATGGTTTCATGGTGTTTGCGATGATATTGTTTTTGCATGATTATATGCCGAAGAAGTCAATATTGATACCTTGTGTTTTGATTATATTTCTATATTGGCGGTCGTTTAATACTATTAGATCTGGATTTGCTATTTCTGTTATTCTTTTGGCTTTGGTCCTGTTACGAAGAAAACATTATTATTGGTGTCTTGTTGTTGCGTTGCTGTCGTTGACAATCCATAAGATGGCGTTCGTTTATTTTTTATTCTTCCCATTCTATTGGTTCTTTAAGGATCGAAAAATCAAAATTTGGCATATTGCTCTTCTTTTGGTTATAATTATATTTTTTTCAAGAGTCTTTCAAAGTTATTTTATTTTGGAGTTCGCTTATGAAGATCTTGGAGGAGCTTACGTTTCATATGCAAGGAAAAGCATAGGGGTTTCTTTCCTTGAGAATTTTTGGAAGATTGCATTTGAACAATTATTACTTTGTTTTTTTTTACTGAAATTTAATTTCCTGGCAAAGTATAAGGAAGGATTGAACGAAGAGGAACGTCAAGATATTCAATTATTGTGGTTAATGGTGGTATTTGATATGTTGATGATTCCTGTTTGTTTTATATTAAATGTATGGCGTGGGTATGAGGTTTTTTATCTACCAAGAATTGTAATGTGGTGTATCTTTTTGTATTCTTTAAAAACACAACCAAAATATAAGATGATTCCAACTCTTTTAATATTATTTATATTTTTGTCGTGGTTAGTATTTAGATTTTATAATATGTGGGAAGGTTCAAACCTAATGCCCTATGTTTTTGAACCTTTCCAAAGTTTGTTATAATGCCTTTATATGAGAATCTTATTGTTATCACATAATTTGACTAATGGAGGAGCCGAAAGGGTCGCTTCATTGTGGGCAAATGGTTTTTCTAAAAAAGGGCATAATGTCTTTTTTGTCGTTAGTTGTAGAAAAGACTGTTGTCAAACGTATCAGCTCAATTCAAATGTAATACGAGAAAATATTTATAATTCTATTTTTAATAGGTTATATAGGTGGTTCGGATTTGATTTCTTATATGTATATAGATTGTCGAGAATCATAAAGAGGGTAAAGCCTCATGTTATTATTGGGATTACGGCAAAGAGATCTGAATTGGCGAGAAAAGCAATTGGGGAAATGAAAATTCCAATTATTAATACAGAACATAACGCTCTCGAATTGCCTGATTATGTGGATTCTAATCGAAAGAAAGATTTGAAGAATCGATCCTTTAAATTTGGACGTTATGATTATATGACAGTTTTAACTTCGGCAGATTTCATATGTCTGAAAGATCTTTCTACGCCTCACTCGGTACTCCCTAATCCTTTGACCTATAAACCAATATTGAAACTTCCTGCAAAAGAAAAGATTATTTTGGCGGCAGGACGTCTTAATGTGTGGTGGATAAAGGGCTTTGATGTGCTTATTAAAGCGTGGGGTAAAATCTCGAGTGAATTCCCTGATTGGAAATTACAAATTGCGGGAAATGATCATAATGGCGCACGAGAAAAATTAAAAAAAATTGCTGTGGAAAACGGTGTTGAAAGACAAATTGAATTCTTGGGTTTTCAGAATGATATGTTGCCCATATACAGAAGGTCGTCAATTTTTGTGCTATCAAGTAGAATTGAAGGATTTGGAATGGTCTTGATTGAGGCAATGTCACAAGGTTGTGCGCCAATTGCGTGTGATTACAAAGGACGTCAGCGGGAGATTATAGTTGATAATTCTCAGGGCATCATTTGTCCTGTTGATGATGTGGAAGCACTCGCTTTTGCAATAAAAAAAATGATAATAAACGATGATTATCGAAAAATGGTTCAACAAAATGCGATAGAACGTTCAAAATATTATAGTTTGGATAACACAATAAAACGTTGGGACTTAATATTTGAAGAATTGGGCTTAAATAGTAGGTATTGCAAATGAAGGTGATTTTTTTGACAAGTATTCCTTTTATACGTCAGCATTGCATTGACATGTATATTGACGCTATTGTCAAGACCTTCGATGTGGCGTTATGGGATTTGTCGGGCGTTTATGGCAGGCAAGAAGTTGTCAAAGAGAGAGACGTAGATAGTCTTAGAATCAAATCCGTAAAAGAATTTGAGAAACTCCTTTCGGAGGAAAAACAAAAAACAAGAATCGTTGTCATTACCAATATCCTGATTCCTCAATTAAGACGTGTTTATCCAGTAATTCATGGATTGGGTATTCCGATTATAAATATCAACAAGGAGTCGTTCGCGTCTTGGATGAGTTTTGCGGGCTCGGTTCATCTGTTTGGGAAAATCCGTCTCCTGTCATGGTTGAAAGCGTTAACGACTTACGTCCCAGTTTCAAGAAAAATCTTGAATTTCTATCGTAATGGGAATATCAAGTACGACTATTGTTTGTCATCTTACAATTTCTATCCGGAACAGAGTCGTCATTTCGTTCGCATACACCATGTCAAATATGATGAGTCAAGGGCGGCAGAGAAGCAAGCCCCTGTCGTAAACGGTCGCTACATCTTGTTCATTGACGCTTCGTTGGCTGATCATCCGATGTATGCCAAGAGCAGGAATAAGATTGATAGGCATTCTTATTTAGGACAGTTGAATCACTATTTTAAGATGTTAGAAGACCATTATAAGATGCCTGTTGTAATTTCTGCTCATCCAAAGTCCTCGTATGTGGATGGAGATTTTGAAGGAAGAAAAGTTATTATGTATCAGACCCCGAATCTGATTCAGTATGCGACCTATATTGTTTCTCACTACTCAACGTCCTTGTTTGATGCCATTTTGCAGAAGAAGCCATTCAAGGTTATGTATTCTGATGCCTTGTTGCGAAGCGCCACTCGCGGAGCGACAGCCATGGGCATTCAAATGGCAAATATGTTAAATGTCGAGAAGGTTAATCTGGATGACCCTAAAGTTTCCGCTTTTACTATGGATGCTGACGTGTATGATCGTTTCTCGGATCGGTTTATCGTGAATAATGAAAAATTGGGTTATTCGAATGGCGAATTGATAGTTCAATTTTTGAAACAATTTGAGGTATGAAAAGCCGTAAAAAAATATTGTTTTTCATGCAAGATGCAGTAGGCGGGGCGGAGCGGATGTCCGTGCTGTTCGGAAAAAGTTTGCCGCGTGAAGATTTTGACGTGCGCTTTTGTATCTCGGAAAATGCGAACAAGACATCAATCACGGACTTTATACCCGAGGAATACCCAGTGCTTCGCATCCCGAGATCTAACGCCCTCGCGATGATATGGCGTATTTCCAGAATAATAAGAAGAGAACGTCCTCACGTTGTCTTCTCTTCTGTCTTATATCTCAATGACAAGATTTTGCCATTGCGGTTCCTTTTCCCGTCCATCAGGTTTGTCATACGTTGCGAGAATTATCTTTACACATTCACTAAAAGACAACGTTTCCTCGTTCGTTGGCTCTATAAGTTGGCTGATGAGATTATCGCACAAACGCAAGAGATGGCGGATGAATTATCGGGCGACGCTGGTATTGACAAGGAAAAGGTTCATGTGGTACAGAATCCCATTGACACGGAACTTATAGATAAGATGGTCGCCAATGGTGCGAATCCATACCCCAATGATGGGAAGAAACATATCGTTGCTGTAGGTCGTTTCTCCCCGCAAAAAGGTTTTGACTTGTTGGTGAAAGCATTTGGACTTTTGCGCCAAGAACGAAAAGATGTTGATTTGTATATTGTGGGTAATACGGAATGGGGCAATGGTGAACATTATGGTTCATTGATGAAAGATGTTCAAGAAATGGGACTTGTTGATGATGTTCATTGTGTCGGATACCAACAGAACCCCTATGTTTATATTTACCATTCTGATTGTTTCGTGCTTTCGTCTCGTTGGGAGGGACTCCCTAATGTCCTATTGGAAGCGCAATATCTTGGTACTCCTGTAGCGGCGTTCAAATGTATTCCAGTTGTAGAACGGATGGTTAATGAGGGCGTAAGCGGTTTTCTGGCGAAAAAGAATGATGTCGAATCTCTTGCCAATGCTATTCGACAGACGTTCAAATTGCCAAAAATAGATAATATGTCTCAGAATTCTGTCAATCAAGATTTAAAGGAAATTGAAAGGTTATTTAATGCGTTGATAAAAATGCAAAGTAACTGATGTGCTGGCAATGGTCTTAATAAGAAATAATAATGTTAATCATTGAGTTATGAATATAGGTTTATTTACTTCCGTCTATTTTAATAACATCGGAAACGCTTTTATTGACTTGGGCGCTGAGGCCACGATAAAGGAAGCGAAGTCTTCAGGTGCCAATATTGTCAAATTAAGTCAATGCGCTAATTTCGTGGCGTCTAAAGGTAAGGCTTTCTTCCTAAAAGAAAATCCTATTGTCAATTGGTTATGGGTGAAGGTGATGTCACGATTCGCTGATAAATTGCATGACCAATCATATAAGATTGTAAAACCATTAGACGTGTTCAGCCCTATGAAAATCGCTAAATTGGATTATCTGGTCATTCCAGGGTGTGTCCTTACGGTTTCTTTCATAAAGGTTTATGGCAATCTGCTTGAAGAAAAACAGAATCAAGGTTGTCGGCTTATTTTCTTGGGAGTAAGTGGTAATCATTATACGGATTATGAAGTGAAATTCGTGTCCGACTATCTTCAGAACCTGCGCCCCTATGCTATTATGACACGGGATAGTATCGCTTTCCAACATTATGGTAAATTTTCTGATAATGTCTATAATGGTATCGATAATGTGTTTTTTGTTAATAGGCTAAACCTACCCTCCGTCGAAACGACCATGGATCCCTATATTGTCTTGAACTTTGATGAACCTAAACATAATTCTATTCGTAATAGGCTTGAACGGCAGTTTAAGGGAGAGAATATCGTTTACACGAATCATAAACCGTTTCCATATTCAAAAGTGTCGAATTTGGTAAAAAAGGGCGTGATGGTAAGTGACTTCCCGTTAGATTATCTATTCCTGTATAAGAACGTTAAAGAAACTCATTCTGATAGGGTGCACGCTTGTATCCCGACATTGGCGTTTGGCAATAAGGCGCAATTGTACTCCGAAAGTCCTCGTAGCGCCTTATTTGAAAATGTGGGCATTTATGATATCAAGGAGAAAGCCGTAAAAATTGAAGGTCTTAAAGAAAAGCAAGATAAACAGATAAAATTCTTATCGCAGATTCTGGTATGAGAATTTTAATGATCATTAAGTGGTTGCACAACAGTGGTGCTCCAAAAATGTTTTCGTGGGTAGCAAATGGGCTTGCGAACCAAGGACACGATGTTACCGTCTTTACGTTTCATGATTATGATGGCTCGACTGTCACCTTGTCCCCAAAGGTTCGCCATATTCATAAGTCATTAGATGGGGTTGGTTTGATAGGCAAGATAAAGCGCATTCGTGAAGAGGTTAAGGAATTAAAGCCTGATGTTTCTATTTCTTTCTTATTAGATTCCAACGTCTATAACATCTTTGCGTGCGTCGGTACTGAAACTAAATCAGTTGTCTGTGAACGTAGCGACCCTTTCAAACCTCATTATTACAAGCTTAAATTCTGGAAACCGTGGTTTCGCCTTGCTGATGCTGCTGTGTTCCAACTTCCTAAGGTCGCCGAGTTTTATTCTAATATAAGGGGTGCTAAAATCGTAATACCAAATCCTATTATAAATAAAGGTACTACGAATTGTTTGCCGATTGAGAATCGTTCTAAAAAAATTGTCACCCATGGACGTATCGACATCTCGCAGAAACGTCTTGACATTCTCGTTCGGGCTTTCGCCTTGTTGCACGAACACTTCCCTGACTATTCGTTATCAATTTTTGGTAAGGATGACAATCCTGATTGTGGAAATGTAATGCGCTTAAAAAACTTGGCGTCGGAATTAGATATAGATGAGAACGTCATATTCGAGGGGGAAACGCTAACACCATATGAGTCAATAAAGGAAGCGAAAATATGGGTTTTGGCGTCTGATTATGAGGGCATTCCTAATTCTTTGATTGAGGCCATGTCAATTGGTTTGCCTTGTGTCGCAACAGATTGTAGTCCTGGCGGTGCAAGATTCTTAATAAATGATGCCGTTAATGGGTATGTCGTAGAAAGAGGGGATGTTGTCGGTCTTTATAAAAAAATGCGATACCTTCTTGAGAATCCTATCGTCGCGGATAGAATCGGCAATGAAGCGAAAAAAATTAAAGACTTGTATAGTGAAAAACAAATCCTGCTTCAATGGGAGAACTTCCTCAAACAGCTTTGCTCATAACCTTATGTGACAACCGATGACATCTGTCTTGACGCAAAAAATAATTGATACGGAATCATTGCCATTTCCCGAAGTGTTGGAGTCTGGGGGCAAGATATATACGTTTCTCAACCCCGTGTCTTACTTGGACGCTTTGAAACAAAAGGATTTGTTCTCGGCTTTTGATGGAATTTTTGCTGACGGCTCGTTGTTAGCCGCTGCCATTAGGCTGATGTACGGCAAGAAAGTGACGCGGCGAAGTTTTGATATGACTTCAGTGGCTCCTTTGTTGATGGAGAAAGCAAGAGAAAAGGGGAAGACCATTTATATTGTCGCATCGCAACAAGAACAAGTTGAACGCGCCGTGGAGTTTTTTAGGGAACGATATGAAGGCATCAAAATTGTGGGTGCAAGAAACGGATATTTCAACGGTGACGAAGAACAAGAGGTCGAAGCAAGACGTATTGTGGAACTCAATCCCGACTACTTGATAGTTGGAATGGGTATCGTTTCGCAGGAAAGGTTCTTGTTGAAGGTAAAGCAGGCGGGATATAAAGGAATCGGTTTTACATGTGGTGGTTTCATTCACCAAACGGCAAAAGACGAAATAGATTATTACCCCGCGTGGATTGATAAAGCTAATTTGCGTTTCGCTTATCGAATGTACAAGGAGCCTCATACGCGTATGCGTTATCTAAGAGCGGGATTTGTGTTCCCAATTCGTTATCTTTGTGAAAGATTTTGTTTTTAACTTTAAACGCTCATCTATGCAATATCACATCTACTCGCCTTATCGTGTTTGCCCGATTGGGGCGCATGTGGACCATCAACATGGGATTGTGACGGGTTTTGCCATCAACAAAGGTGTTGACCTGTGGTTTGACGTGAACGACAATGGCCTTGTCCATATTGAATCAAAAACGTTTGGTGGTGATGTGGAGTTTTATGTTGATCGCCCATCACAAGTTCGGGAATATAAGTGGGGAGACTATGCTCGTGGAGCCAAATACGCCTTGCGAAAGCGTTTCAAACTCAAATACGGCATCAATGGCATAGTGCAAGGCAGTTTGCCCACCGGTGGTTTGTCTTCTTCCGCCGCTGTCTTAATCGCTTACGTGATGGCGTTCGCTAAGGCTAATGACATCTCTCTCCAACCGTTCGAAATAGTCAAAATCGCCTCTGAAGCGGAACGTGAATACATTGGTTTGAACAATGGAATCCTGGATCAATCTTGTATCGCTCTTGGACGTAAGGACGGATTGCTCTTCCTTGATTGTGATTCCGACGACTGGCGTGTCATCCAACGTAACCCTGACATGCCCGACTTCGAGATAGGTATCTTCTTTAGCGGACTCACTCGAAGCCTCGTCAATTCCGACTATAATCTGCGCGTCACGGAATGTAAGACGGCGGCATGGAACATGCTCGCCTATACCGAACAACCGCTCAAGTCGATGGACAAAACGTTCCTGCGAGACGTGCCAAAGACAATCTTCGAAAAGACAAGAGATCGGATGCCCGCTCGGTTTGCGCGTCGAGCAGAACATTTCTATTCCGAATATCGACGTGTGCGACAAGGTGTCACCGCTTGGGAGAGCGGCAATTTGGAACTTTTTGGTCAGTTGTGCTTCTCTTCCTGCGAGTCAAGCATACATAATTACGAATGCGGAAGCCCTGAATTGATAGCCATCTTTGAAATAATGCGTTCTCTCAAAGGCGTTTATGGCGGGCGATTCTCAGGGGCTGGATTCAAGGGCGCATGCATCGCGCTTGTTAATCCCGATTTTAAGCAAGAGGTGGAAAAGGAACTGACGGAGCGGTACCTCGCCCAGTTCCCTGAATACGAAAAAACATTCCAGGTCTTCTGGGTAAAACCTGATGACGGAGCAAGATTTTTGGAAAAATGAAAAATATTGTCATTGCCGCCGGTTATGCTACACGCCTTGGGGAACTGACCAAGAATTTTCCCAAACCTCTGCTGAAGATTGGCTCAAACACCATTCTCGGCAGGATGATAGATGATATTGATGCTATACCTGATATTGATGAGCATGTCATAATCACAAACCATAAGTTTGCTCCTATCTTTGAGAAATGGGCAAGCGAGCAGAAGACAGCCAAGAAAATAACAATCGTCGATGATGGTACGGAAACTAACGATACGCGTCTCGGTGCCGTCTGCGACCTGCTCTATGCCATGGAGAAACTGAACCTTGACGACGACCTGCTCGTGGTGGCTGCCGACAATCTTCTGTTTTTCTCATTCAAGGAATTCGTCGATTTCGCCAAGGAAAAACAGACAAGTTGCATCATGTGCCACGAACAACCGTCCATCGAGAAACTTCAACGCACGGGTGTCGTGGAACTGGATGAGAACATGAAGGTGTTGGGCATGGAGGAGAAACCGCAAGAACCAAAGACACACTGGGCTGTTCCTCCATTTTATATTTATTTGAAAAAAGATTTGGGTCTTGTTCGTCAATCGATAGAAAATGGTTGTGGAACAGATGCTCCCGGAATGTTAGCGCACTATATGGTCGAAAACACGACAATGCACGCCTGGCGAATGACTGGTGGACGATTTGACATCGGTAGTCTTGATACTTATTATGAAGCCGTAGAGAAGTATGGAAAAAATTGACTTGAATAAAAAAACTATTTTGGTGACTGGTTGTGCGGGGTTTATTGGTAGTAATTTAGTGAAAAGGCTTTTCGGGGAAGCGAAGTCTTCCGTTATTGTCGGTATTGACAATATGAATGATTATTATGATGTTTCGCTGAAGGTGTATCGATTAAACAAATTGAAAGAGAATGTTCCTGAAGGCACGTCGTGTACTTTCATAAAGGGTGACATATCAAATAAGTCAACGATAGACTTCCTTTTCAAGACTTATCATCCACAAATCGTTGTCAATCTGGCGGCTCAGGCGGGAGTACGCTACAGCATTACAAACCCGGACGCATATATACAAAGCAATATTATAGGATTTTACAATATCTTAGAGGCGTGTCGACATAATCCTGTGGAACATTTGGTATATGCTTCTTCCTCATCGGTGTATGGCGCCAATAAGAAGGTGCCTTATTCGACAGACGATAAGGTAGATAATCCCATTTCACTATATGCGGCTACAAAGAAAAGCAATGAGTTGTTGGCACATGCTTATTCGAAGCTCTATAATATTCCATCAACCGGGCTTCGTTTCTTTACTGTATATGGTCCGGCTGGACGTCCTGATATGGCGTATTTTGGCTTTACGAATAAATTAGTGAAAGGTGACACCATTGAGATTTTCAATTATGGAAATTGTATGCGTGATTTTACTTTTATTGATGATATAGTGGAGGGTGTCGTACGTATTATGCAAGGAGCTCCAGAGAAGAAAATGGGGGAAGATGGACTTCCGTTGCCTCCATATGCCGTATATAATATTGGAAATAATCAACCTGAGAATCTTTTGAACTTTGTCGATATTCTTCAACAGGAATTGATTCGAGCTAAGGTGCTTCCGGTAAGTTATGATTTTGAGGCGCACAAAAAACTTGTTCCGATGCAACCTGGTGATGTCCCAACTACTTATGCGGACACGACAGCTCTTGAACGTGATTTTGGATTCAAACCAAGTACAAGTCTAAGAGACGGCTTACGACAATTCTCCGAATGGTATAAACAATTTTATTCCGTCTAAGTAATAGGGGCGGTAAAGGACGCTGTAACGGATAATTGATTACATTTGCAATCGTTTAAGTAAAAAATAAAGATTATTTCGGAAATAGATATGATTTGGAATCCGACGAAGGAGTGTATGTCGCGCGAGATGATGCGCGAGATACAAGGCAAGAGACTTCGGAAAATGGCGGAATATGTTTATAATTACTCGCCGTTCTACAAACGCAAGTTCCAGGAGATGGACTTGATGCCAAGTGACATAAAGAGCATTGAGGATATAGTGAAGTTGCCGTTCACGGATAAGTTGGATTTGAGAGATAATTATCCGTTTGGTTTGCGTGCCGCTCCGATGAGCCAGATAGTCCGTACGCACGCTTCGTCAGGAACGACGGGGAAACCTGTGGTGGTGATGTACACGAAGAAGGACCTTGAGACGTGGGCGGAGAGCATTTCGCGCGCCTTCACGGCATACGGCGCGACGAGGGATGACATCTTCCAAGTGTCATATGGTTACGGTTTGTTCACGGGCGGTTTGGGAGCGCATGACGGTGCCCAAAATATAGGGGCGTGCGTGGTTCCGACTTCGTCCGGCAACACGGAGAAGCAAATCACGCTGATGCATGACTTTGGCACGACCACGTTGTGCTGTACGCCTTCATATGCCATGTTTATCGCAGAAAGCATCAAAGAGTGCGGCATCCCTATGGAGGAGTTCAAACTGCGTATAGGAGCGTTTGGCGCTGAACCTTGGACAGAAAAGATGCGCGCGAAGTTGGAGGAAATGTTGGGCATCAAGGCATATGATATTTATGGTTTGAGCGAGGTCGCCGGTCCGGGTGTCGGGTTTGAGTGTGAGTGCCAGCACGGAACACACTTGAACGAGGATTACTATTATCCTGAGATCGTGGATCCGAAAACGGGAGAACCGCTGCCGGAAGGCGTGACGGGAGAGTTGTGTTTCACGCACTTGAACAAGGAGGGTATGCCTCTGTTGAGGTATCGCACGCATGACCTGACCGCATTGCATTATGATAAGTGCGCTTGTGGCAGAACGTTGGTACGCATGGACAAGATTATGGGACGATGCGATGACATGCTGATTATAAGAGGCGTGAATGTGTTCCCATCACAAATAGAGTCGGTGATTTTGAGCGTGGAAGGTTTTGAACCGCATTATTCGTTGGTGGTGGATCGTATTAACAATACGGACACGTGTGAGTTGAGTGTCGAGGTGAAACCTGAGTTCTACAACACGGACGAGCAGATGATGTATGGCATCAAGAAGAACTTGGAGGCAAAGTTGAGAAGTGTGGTAGGTCTTGGATTCAGAATTAAGTTGATAGAGCCTAAGGGTATTGAACGCTCGACGGGCAAGGCAAAGCGCGTGACGGACAGAAGAACCATTTAGTGAGTTAAGAATCGAGAGTTAAGCAAAAAGTTTTTCAAGATAAATCATGAAGAAATTGTTGTTGGGCGATGAGGCTATCGCCCAAGGAGCATTAGACGCTGGATTGAGCGGTGTGTATGCTTATCCGGGAACACCGTCGACGGAAATCACGGAGTACATTCAAGCGTCGAAGTTGGCGCGCGAGCGCGGTGTGCATAGCCGTTGGGCTACGAACGAAAAGACAGCGATGGAACAGGCGTTGGGCATGTCGTACATGGGGAAGCGAGCCATGGTTTGCATGAAACATGTGGGTATGAACGTGGCGGCAGATCCGTTTGTCAACTCGGCAATGACGGGAGTTAATGGTGGCGTGGTGGTAGTAGTGGCCGATGACCCGTCCATGCATTCGTCGCAAGATGAACAGGACACGCGTTTTTATGCCAAGTTTGCCATGGTGCCTTGTTTTGAGCCGTCGAACCAGCAGGAGGCGTACGACATGATGGAGGAGATGTTTGACTACTCTGAAAAAATGGGTTTGCCCGTGGTGCTTCGCGTGACAACGCGTTTGGCGCATTCGCGCGCCGCGGTGGTCACCAAATCGGAGGCACGGGCGGAGAATGAGTTGAATTATAATGCGGAAGCGAAGAACTGGGTGTTGCTGCCAGCCGTGGCAAAGAGGCGAAACGATTATGTGTGCGGTCAGCAAGATAAGTTGGAAGAGGATTCGGCAACGGCGGGACATAATGTCGTCGTTGGAGGGAAAGACACGAAGTTAGGCATTATCGCATCGGGTATCGCCTATAACTATGTCATGGAGTGTTTTCCTGACGGATGTCCATATCCGGTTTTCAAGATTACGCAGTATCCGCTTCCTAAGCAGAAAGTGGCGGCTTTTGTCAACAGTGTGGAAAGTGTCCTCGTGGCAGAGGAGGGACAACCTTTCATCGAAGACATGTTGCGAGGAGTCGTAACGCCAAAGATCCAGATTCAAGGTCGTTTGACGGGCGAATTGCCTCGTACGGGTGAGTTGAACCCGGACGTGATGAAAAAGGCATTGGGGCTGAAGGCGGAAGATTCATTTGAGAAGTGTGAAGATGTCGCAAATAGACCACCAGCATTGTGCAAAGGTTGCGGACACAGGGATGTATATACGGCATTGAATGAGGTGTTGCGCGACTATCCGAACGCACGCGTGTTCGGTGATATCGGTTGCTACACGTTAGGTTTCTTGCCTCCTTATAAAGCCATTCACAGTTGCGTTGACATGGGTGCGTCAATAGGCATGGCGAAGGGTGCGGCTGATGCCGGACAATGGCCATCGGTGGCGGTGATAGGTGATTCGACATTCACGCACAGCGGAATGACGGGGCTGTTAGACGCCATCAATGAGAACGCAGACATGACGTTGATTATAAGCGATAACCTCGCCACGGCCATGACTGGTGGACAAGAAAGCGCAGGAACGAACAAGTATGAGGCCATAGTCAAGGGGCTTGGCTTGAATCCTGAACATTTGAAAGTGGTCATACCTTTACCTAAGAATATGCCAGAAATCACGAAGGTGATTCGTGAAGAGATAGAGTATCACGGTACGAGTGTGATTATTCCTCAAAGAGAATGTATCCAGACGTTGCAACGTCATTTGAAAGAGCAAAAAAAGAAGGAGGAAGGAAAATGAAAACGGACATTATACTTTGTGGTGTAGGTGGTCAGGGCATATTGTCAATCGCCACGGTGATAGGAGATGCCGCCATGAATGACGACTTGTATCTGAAACAGGCGGAAGTGCATGGCATGAGTCAGCGTGGTGGTGCCGTGCAAAGTAATTTGAGACTGAGTGACAAGCCCATCAATAGCGACTTGATAGCGCAGGGTAGTGCTGATGTCATTATCTCGATGGAGCCTATGGAGGCGTTGCGTTACTTGCCGATGTTGAGCAAGGAGGGATGGATTATCACGTCATCGGTTCCGTTTGTCAACATCCCGAACTATCCAGATCAGGAAGTGTTGAAAGGCGACTATGCCAAGTTGAAGAATGTAGTGATGATAGACATTGAGCAAGTGGCAAAGGACAACGGCATTCCACGTTCGGCAAACATGGTTCTGTTGGGTGCCGCCCAAAAGGCTCTGGGAATACCCATGGAGAAGTTGGAAGCGGCGGTTCGAAACGTGTTCGGACGAAAAGGTGAAGCCGTGGTTGAGGCAAACATCAAGGCTCTGAAGTTAGGAGCAGAAGGAGAAAAATAAGATAGAGAATTGCTTAAGATAATGAGACCAACACCAATCAAGAAAGAACTGATAGACAATGCGATAAAAGAATTTGGCATTGAAGATTTCTCAAAGGCAACCATTCGTGAGGTAAAGGCGATAGCGGCAACTGCTGAGAAAGAGTCAGGGGTAGAGTTTATCAAGATGGAAATGGGAATACCCGGTCTTCCCGCTTCGGAGATAGGTGTTAAGGCTCAGATTAAAGCACTGCAGGACGGAATAGCCCATAGTTATCCGGACATACAGGGATTGCCAGCGCTAAAAAAAGCAGCGTCGGAATTTATCAAAGCGTTTATTGACATTGATATTCATCCGGAAGGTTGCATTCCCGTGAGTGGAAGTATGCAGGGTACTTTTGCGTCATTCTTGACATGTTCGCAGGCTAACAAAAAGAAGAACAAGGTCTTGTTTATTGACCCGGGATTTCCTGTTCAGAAGATGCAGTTGCAAGTGATGGGCGTGGCGTATGAGACGTTTGACGTTTACGATTATCGCGGTTCGAAACTGAAAGAGAAGTTGGAGAGTTACTTGAGCAAGGGAGACGTTTGCGCCATCATATACAGCAATCCAAATAACCCGTCATGGATATGCCTTGATGAGGAAGAGTTGAGGACGATAGGAGAACTTTCAAAAAAATATGATGTCACGGTGCTGGAAGACTTGGCTTATTTTGCCATGGATTTCAGAAAGAACCTGAGTACGCCTTATCAAGCACCGTTTCAGGCAAGCGTGGCACGCTACACAGACAACTATATATTGTTGATCAGTGGAAGTAAGGCCTTCAGTTATGCGGGAGAGCGCATTGGTGTCGCTTGTATCTCAGACTGCTTGTATCAACGTCATTACGAAGATTTGTCTGCCCGTTACCAAGGACTCGCATTCGGTCCTGTCTTTTCAACCCGAATGTTATATTCGCTCAGTTCGGGAACAAGTCATAGCGCGCAGTATGCCTTGGCTGCCATGTTGCATTCTGCCGCATGTGGAGAATATGATTTCAGAAAGGAAATAAAGGTGTATGGTGACCGCGCGAAGAAGTTGAAGGAAATCTTTTTGAGACATGGTTTCCATATCGTGTATGACAAGGACGGTGATGAAGCGATTGCCGATGGTTTCTATTTCACGATAGGGTATAAGGGCATGACAAGCGGGGAACTCGCACATGAGTTGATGTATTATGGCGTGTCTGCCATTTGCCTGATTACTACGGGAAGTCAACAGGAGGGTTTGAGAGTCTGCACGAGTTTCATTAACGACGATCAGTATGAGATGTTGGATCGTCGAATGGAAATTTTCGAAGAGAATAATTGATAGAGCAATCAATAGATTGTGTAGACGCGTGTCGTTATGCCGTCTTTGGTCGTCGTGCGTACCGATGATGAGGGTACGTTTGTCTTAGGCGTAATCGAAGGTTCTTTGGGCTCTTGTTTCCTTTTCCTGAATCCATTGCGCAAGTCGTCAATCGTGTAGAACTTGAGTGCGTCAGGCTGTACGGTAAGGAGTGTGTTGGGTGTTTGCGGATACTGAATGAGTTCTTCCCAGTCTGTCGTAGGATTGAGTTCAACTAAGCAAGAAGCAGGTACGCGTCCGTTGAGGAAAATGGCGTGTAGAGCCGCAATGTTGGTTGCGCCAATGGAAATAACGTTCATGTTTTGTGGAAGGGCATCAAGAATCGCAAGGAGTTGTTCCGTTTGCCGACTGAGGATGGTCCGGTCGGTCAAAAGAGCAAGGGATGCGACCCGGTATTGATTGTCCATGAATTTGGCATTTTGAGCTTGGGGGTCATCACGAAGTGATGCCGTGGCGGGTAAGTCGCAAAGATAGACTGCCGCACCTGCTTTCAAAGATGCTTTTATCACTTTTCGGGCGGTGGCGGAAACGAATCCGCTATCACTGACAAGGAGAACAGCATTGGGAGATTTTGCATTCTCTTCTGTTTCCTTGTAGTCTTGCGGCTCCAAACGGTAGATGATTGGTTGGAGCGCGTCAATTTGTCCTTTTTTGTCCAGAAGACCATAGATGCGGAGCGTGGCGTTGTCAAAGGACATACGAGCAGGAGCCGGCATGCTGTCTGTTTCGAGAAGTTGGTAGGAAGGGGTGTTGAGGTTTGATAGGCGCGGGTTATTGATGCGAGGCGTGTAGTTCGGTAAATTGAGTAGTCCGGCAATGACAACACGTTGGATATTGGTAGGCTTAGCGGAGAACTTGGCTCGACTGTCGGCATAGGAGTCGTAGAGTTGTTGGTTCAGTAAAGCAATGTTCGCATTAGGATTGTCATAAAGCGAGGCATTGAACCTGAGGATTGAGTCTTTGATTGGACGCAGGCGCAATCCTTCTTCAGAACGAATGGAGTCGATGGACATGTTGAACGAGCGACGGAAGAAACGGAGTGCCTCCGCACGTTTGGAACGGGAAATGCCGTGCTTGTCGTTGTCAGAATAGAGTGTGACATTGTCAGGGGCATTGAGTGTCTTGTAGGCTTTCTTGAGGTCACTTGCCGCTTTGACCGTTCCTTTGTAAAGGATGAAGTCTTGTTTTCCTGCAAGAATAAGAAGCGGTTTAGGAGCCTGAAGAAGCAGCATGTCGGCAATGTCGATACGTTTGTCCGCTTCAGCAGGGGTGAATTGGCATCCGTCATCGGGACCGTATTTGCGGAACATCATGGGTCTATTGGTCGCCCAAGAGCAGATGCAAAATGCGCTTGCTCTGTTTTCGAAGGCGCAAAGGTAGGATAATTGGGCACCTCCGCCAGAGTTGCCAATGACACCAATTCGTTTTGTGTCAATAGAGAAAGGGAGAGCGGGCAGGAAAAGTTTGGAGCGACTGATGAAGTCGATGCAAATGAGGTTGTCCAAAAGTTCACGCTTCACGACGCTGTTGCCAACGAGAAGAGAGGAGGAGAGCAACGCGCTGTGTTGCTGCGTGGCTCGCGGAAGGAGGGGTTGTCCCGATTCGTCAAGAAATTGTTGCCTCTCTCCTTGACCTATCGGATCTGAAATGAGACAAGCAATGCCGTTGGACGCAAGCAGTTGGGCGAAGAGTTGATAGTCGTTGGTTGATTTGCCGAGCGGTTCGTGTCCGGGAATGAAGTAAACGACGGGAATGGAACCATCCTTAATTTTGTTGGGAAAATAGAGGTTGGTGGAGATAGAACCATTGATTAGAATGTTCCATACGGAGAACAGAGCAAATCGATGCTGTCCGTTGACACGGACATTGACGCATTCACGGACATCAAGCGGAGTCAATGGGATGTTGGAAGCAATCGATTTTTGTATCTTTTCCCGATAGAGATTGAGTGAGGCTTCGTTTTTCAGAGCAAGAGCAAATGAGTCATCACGTAATTTATAGTCGTTTTCAACCTCAGTAATAAGCGTATTGAACAAAGCGTCCGGTTGCGGTTGAATGGGGAAGTCGAAAGACGAAGCCGCAAACGTGAGGTTCGAAGTCAGGAGGAATAAAAAAAAGGAGAGGAAGATTGTTCGTAAATGCATGTGTTGAAATCGAAAAAAATATGTTTGCAAAGATAGTAAAAAGTGTGGTGAGGAATAGGCTGTCCTATTTTCACTGAAAATGAAAAGATGCGGAGAATAAAGAATGGAAGAAACGTAGTAGATTCGCGACCGAAAAAGAAAACCAAGAAGATAATGGCCATATCCAAATTCTTGTTCAGTTTGTTCCGGACTTTGACGATGCCTCTTCCGTTGGGAATGATAGTCGGGGTGAGTCTTTATTTCATCTTCTCCGGCATAAGCGTTTTTGAACCCGTAGGTGAATCGGTCGGACCCCTGTTGGTTGATACGATTCCCTATGTCATATCGGTCATGTTGTTTATTACCTTTTGTAAAATCAACATTTCGGATATGCGTCCGAGGACATGGCATTTCATATTGCAAGGCATACGTGTCCTGTTGAGCGGAGGCTTTGTCATTGCCATTATGTTGACCGACGACGCAAACACGAAATTGCTGCTGGAAGGAATGTTTATATGTGTGATTTGTCCCACTGCCGCCGCCGCTCCTGTGATAACTGAAAGATTAGGAGGTAGCATTGAGTCACTGACTATTTATACATTGATAGCCAACGTGGTGACGAGCATTATTATTCCGTTGTCCTTCCCTTTGGTCAATCCGGACACGACCATCACTTTTGCTGCCGCCGCCGCGCAGATATGGGGCAGGGTGTTGTTCGTCTTGATTCTGCCTCTGTGTTTAGCGTTGTTGACACGGAGATTTTTCCCTAAGGTCGCGGCTTCAATGAAGCGAATAAGGAACGTTCCATTCTACTTGTGGGCATTCAACTTGTCGGTCCTTTGCGGGCTGACGGCATGCCGCATTGTGCATTCCCCACTCAATGGATGGGAATTGGCGTTGATGATACTTTTGCCTGCCGTAGTCACCATTTTGTTATTTTCTATAGGGAAGGCGGTGGGTAGGCATTATGGCGACAGCATCAGCGCGGGTCAGGCATTGGGACAAAAGAATACGACTGTCGGCATCTGGTTGACAACGGAGTTCCTGAACCCATACGCTGTCATTGCTCCTGGAGCCTATATCGTTTGGCAAAACATTGTCAATTCTTGGCAGTTGTGGTACAAGCAGAAGTATGGCTACTTGAAGTGGTGAGTCAGGGCATTCCAAAGGTTGTCGTTGGGAACGGGGGCGGTGATGAGGAGGTCTTCGCCACTGACGGGATGGGTGAACTGGACGGAGCGGGCGTGCAGGCAGATGCCTCCATCGGCGTTGGTGCGTCGAGCCCCGTATTTCAGGTCGCCCTTGATGCAGTGTCCAATGTGGGCGAGTTGTGCCCGTATCTGATGGTGTCGTCCCGTTTCGAGATTTACAGACAGCAGCGAATAGCGTTCGCCTGTCGCTAATACCTTGTAGGAAAGGATGGCTTGTTTTGCGCTTTTATCGTCAGCATGGGTGACAAACGATTTGTTGAGCCGCTCCACGCGTTTAAGGTAGTCGCATAGTCGCGCTTCGCTATGCTCGGGACATCCTTCGACAATCGCCCAGTAGGTCTTTTGGACCTGATGGTTGGCGAAGAGCGCATTCATGCGCTCTAATGCCTTGGATGTCTTGGCGAAAATGACAACGCCGGAGGTAGGACGGTCAAGGCGATGGGTGACACCCAGAAACACGTTGCCGGGTTTGTTGTATTTCTCTTTGATATATCGCTTAATCATGTCGGGCAACGTGACGTCGCCCGTCTTGTCACCCTGCACGAGGTCGTGGCAGGTCTTGTTGACCATGATAAGGTGGTTGTCTTCAAATAGTATCTCCATAATCGTTTCAGGAAGAGATGAAGCGTAAAAGAAAAAGAGACGGCACCACAAATGGCGTCGTCTCTTGGCATGTTTGGAGGGCAGTAGCGGATTCGAACCGCTGTAAACGGTTTTGCAGACCGGTACCTAACCACTCGGCCAACCGCCCCTTGAATGCGGTTGCAAATATAGATATATTTTTTGACTGAGAAAAAAGAATTGTTGTATTTTTGTTTTCAAAATAAAGTAAAACGAAAAATATCATTGCAAAAAGAGATGAGAAGGGTAGTAGAGACACTTGTTGCGGGTTGCGTGTTCGCTTGTGCGACGGCGGTGGTTTCGGCACAGGATTATGGAGAAAAAGTCGTAGAGGATTATAACACCGTGTTGGCTCGTCAACAGCCAAAGGCGGACAAGTGGTTCTACGTGCGGGGAGCGGGTAAGGCACCGTCAGTGTCATTGGACGACACGCTGAATACAACGGACGAATGGAGAAGGATAGCGAAATGGCATGTGGATATGGGCGATTATGAGTCCGCCCAGATGACATATCGGCACTTTATAGATTCGAAAATAGCGTCGAAAGATGATTTGTGGAATTATGTCTTGGTGTTGAAAGCGTTGGGAAAACATGAGGAAACATTGCCCTATATGCGCAGAATGCGAGACAAGGCACCTGATGATTTGCGCGTGAAAGAGTATTTCAGAACCGTATATAATTATAATGAACTGAAAAGACAGAATCCTGCCTATCGTATTCATGATTTGGATATCAATACGGCGGATCATCATTACGGCGCGGTTTATTACGTAAAAGATCAAGTGGCGTTGTTGTACGCTAAGAACAAGCGTGGAAAGGTGACGAAGAATAAGGTGAAACAGGCGACGGCAGCGGACAACGTGGATTTGTATGGTGTGAAGGGTTGGCAAGGGGACCAATGGAACAAGGAAATACTGAACGGTCCTTTCTGTTTTGCAAAGAACGGAAAATTTGTCGCCGTGACGAATATTGATACAAAATGGAAGGATTCCTTGGGCGTGAGCCGTCCGCAGATTTTCTTCTCAACCATGAAGCAGAAAAAATGGTTGGAACCAGAACCTTTTTTGTGGAACGACACGTTGGGTAACTATTCTGTCGCCATGCCCGCATTGAACAAACAGGGGACAATGATGATTTTTGCAAGTGACCGTCCGGGAGGGTATGGAGGAAGCGACTTGTGGGTTGTCTTTAAGCAAGGAAAAAACTCGTGGACTGAACCTGTCAATTTGGGCGACAAAATCAACACGGAGGGTGACGAGATGTTTCCTTTCTTAGACCAAACGACAGGAAAGTTGTACTTCTCAAGTAACGGGCATAATGGATTGGGAGGTTTGGATATCTACGAAGCCGTGCAGAAAGATTCGTGTCTATGCAGCTATGAAATAAAGAATCTTGGCGCGCCCATGAACTCCGTTTCAGATGATTATGCCATAGTTTGGAACAAGAAGCACACGCATGGTTATTTCAGTTCGAACAGAGCGGAAGGAAAAGGAGGTGAGGATATTTACAAATTTCTATATGTCTCAACGAAAGATCCAACCATCCCGCACGAGTGGCAAGGAGACCCTAAGGGCCGAAAGGAAGGAGAAAAGAATAATGCCCAAGGTGTTCAAAACGCAGGAGACGAAATTTCAAAAGTCCTTGTTGTCGTGAACGCACAGAGTGATGAACCTATTGCAGGGGCGGAAATCGTAATGGGCGGTGACACGATTCGAACAGACATGGCAGGATCCGTTGTGGTGAGATTGCCAAAAGATGGGGAAGGGAGTATAGACGTGCATGCCCTTGGGTATCAGAATCGCATGCTATCCTATAAAAAAGGTGGCGTGACAAAGTCGGACACTGTGGCAATGCGCGTGGCGCATGGTCAGCATTTGGTCTTGAAGAACATCTACTACGACTTTGACCAATCGGACATTCTGCCAGAGGCAGCCAAGGAATTGGATCGTCTTGTCGCCTTCATGGAAGACAATCCGGAGTTGACGGTAGAACTGTCCAGTCATACGGACAGTCGCGGTAGCGATGAATACAATTTGGATTTGAGCCAACGCAGAGCGGAAGCCGCCGTGGAATACGTGGTCGGACAAGGAATAGACGCAGAGCGGATTTCGGCAAAGGGATATGGCGAAACGAAACCATTGAATGGTTGCAGAAACGGTGTGGAATGTACGGAAGAGCAACACCGCCAAAATCGTAGAACAGAAATTTTCATCCCGACAAAGGGCGCGGCTCTTAATGTGAATCAAACAAAGGGGAAGTTTACTACGGACAATGGAAAGAAAAAAGTCGAGAAGCCAGTCGAAAAGAAAAACAAAATGACCCCGGCAGAGACCGAAGGCACAAAAAAGGACAAGGCGAAGACGACACGGAGACAAGATGATGCGGTCGTGGAGGATGGCTCTTTCCAATGGCACAGGAAAATGACCGCTGAAGAGGAAGCCGCATTGGAGAAGGAAACGTATGAGAGACAGCGCAAAATGGACGAAGAGGCGGATGCGGCGGAAAAAGCGTATGAACAAAACAGAAGCGAGACGGAAGTCAAAAAAGATTACCGAGTCATACGTCATTCGGACGGAACGGTAGAGAAGCGATATACGCTTTATTAGTTAAGAATTAAGAGTTGAGAGTTAAGAATTAAGAATTTTAATGCTTAATTTTGCATTTGCAAAACCACAAAACAATCTTTTACGGAATGAATAAACACTTGAAACAGACACTTGTCGCATTGGCGATGTTGGTCGGAGGAAGCCTCACGACCCAAGCGGCAGGGGCGGATATATACTACTATCAGGATCAGTTCAACGATATTTGTGATGTCATTCAATATGGTGACGCTCCAAGGGACAGTATGGAGTGGGAAGATATTGTGGGCAGTTTGAAGACGTTGTACGGAAATTTGGCACGAGACAAGGATGTTGCCAAGAAGCGGGAGTTGTTGCTGGATATTAAGGCGGTTTGCCTGTTTATGGGTGAGATGTCGCCTAACCGCAGTAGTTATTATTGTACCAAAGATGAGTTGGAACGCGCGAAGGAGTTGCTGAACGTGCAATCGAAATGGCGCGGAGGTCGTGGTTGCGTACCGATTTACAGTGTTTCGTTGTGGGATGGCGCATACACCTCTTATTATGTTGAGAGCAATGAGGACAGTTTGATGGTGGTGTATAAGGTGGCATTCACGGGTCATACCAAACATACTACGCTTTATGGAACCGTGGAAGCAGGCGTGTCTCGTCAATGTGTACGAGGTCTGTTCTGTACTGTAGGTGACGTCGAGGATATTCACTTTGAGTTCAAGAGTTGTGACAAACAATATCAGGACATGAGTTATATACAACCTCTTATTATTGAGCCAATCAATGAGGTGTATCCAGATCCTGACTACTTGAGCAAGGAGGAAAAGCAAGCGTTGAAGAAAAAGCAAAAAGCGCAGTTGAAGAAAGACAAGGAGAAGATGAAGAAGAAAGCGCAAAAGGCAAAGAAGAAAAAGAAAAAACAGATGGCTAAAGAGCGCGCTCGTCAACGAAAGGAAAAGATGAAAGAGCGCGACGCAAAGATGAAGGCGGCTAAAGACGCGAAGAAAGAAAATCAAAAGAAAAAGTAAAAACAAAAGGGCGGAATCGAGTATTCCGCCCTAATATTTGTGTGGTATGAAGTTTTATTTTTCGGAAAAAGGCATCGCACTGGAGGAGGGAGACGGTGAGATTGAAACTCGAATCATTTGCGATCAAGATGAAGCCCTCTGGGTGGAAAAGACAAACGACACTGATGACGAAGGACGATGGCGTGATTTGAGATCGTTGTATGAACTTGTTCCAGAGGAGATCTATAGAAGGGCGGGGACATGTTATGAACGTCTTTATTTTGAACGGAGAAATAAGTATTGTAGCGTCTGTGGCAATAAGTTGGAGAACAGTGAGATAGGAAGTAAAATCTGTCCACAATGCGGTAATGAAGTTTGGCCTCAAATCAATATTGCCATTATTGTACTGATTGAGCGCGGAGAAGAGGCTCTGCTGGTACGAGCCCGAAATTTCAGGAGGAAGGACTTTTACGGCTTGGTGGCAGGATTCGTGGAATTAGGAGAAAGCCTCGAAGAAGCCGTAGTTCGAGAGGTGAGGGAGGAAACGGGGCTTGGAATCAAAAGCCTTCGTTACAGAAGCAGTCAGCCGTGGCCTTACCCGAGCGGATTGATGGTGGGTTTTCGCGCGCAGTGGGAAAACGGAGATTTGCGTTTGCAGGAGTCGGAGTTGGAGCGTGGAGGGTGGTTTAGACGTGACGCCCTTCCAGCCTTGCCAGACCGATTGTCCATAGCCCGAAAACTCATTGAGGAGTGGAGGCAGGAGGGTTAGTCCCCTTGCTGATGAAAAAGGATTCGAAAGGCTTCCTCTACTTTAGATACAGGGTGAAGAGTAATGCCTTTGAATAGGGACTTGCCGCTTGCGTTGTCAAAACTTTTTGCATTGTCAGCAGGTAGGATAAAGTGTTTGAAGCCTAATTTTTGCGCTTCGGTGATACGCTGTTCGATGCGCGGTACGGAACGAATCTCGCCTGACAGACCCACTTCGCCAGCCATGGTGAACCCGCTCTCGACAGGCAGGTCAAAGTTGCTGGAAAGAACCGCCGTCATAATAGGCAAATCGAGTGCCGTATCGCCAACCCGCAATCCGCCAGCGATGTTGATGAAAACATCCTTCTGTGACAAGCGGAAACCAACACGCTTTTCGAGCACCGCAAGCAGCATGTTGAGGCGGCGTTGGTCGAACCCCGTAGCGGAGCGTTGCGGCGTTCCATAGGCGGCGGTAGAGACGAGTGCTTGAGTCTCTATCAGGAACGGGCGATAGCCTTCGATGGCAGCCGCAATGGCAATGCCACTCAGTCCGTCATGTTCAGAAGAAAGCAAAAGTTCACTTGGATTGGTCACACAGCGCAAACCATTCTGTCTCATCTCGTAGATGCCCAGCAAGTCGGTGGATCCGAAACGGTTCTTGACGCTGCGAAGGATGCGGTAGAGGTATTGTCGATCGCCTTCGAACTGTAGGACCGTGTCAACGATGTGTTCCAAGATTTTTGGACCGGCAATGTTCCCATCTTTCGTGATGTGGCCGATAACCAGTACGGGGACATTGGTGGTTTTTGCGTATCGAAGAATGGAAGCGGCGCACTCTCTTATCTGAGAAATGCTGCCTGCGGAGGAGTCAATAGCCTCAAGCGATATGGTTTGAATGGAATCGAAAATGACGATTTGAGGTTGCACTTGTTTGATTTGCTGCATGATGCGTTCAAGCACCGTGTCTGCCATAATATAGAGATTGGTATTGTCTGAAGTGCCTTCGTTCAGTCTGTCCGCACGCAGTTTGAGTTGTTTCGCACTTTCTTCGCCACTTACATAAAGCACTTTGAGATTGCGCATTTGTAGGGCGACTTGCATGATGAGGGTAGATTTGCCGATTCCCGGTTCACCTCCAATGAGCGTCATGCTGCCAGGAACAAGTCCACCGCCTAACACACGATTAAATTCTTCATTGCCTGTGTCAATACGAACTTCGCTGTCGGTCCTAATTTGGTTAATCGGTAAGGGAATTGAGTCGTTGAGTGATTGTTCTGAACTGTGAAAGTCGGTTGTCTTGCTTTTGGTCAACGTTATTTCTTTCATGGAGTTCCATGCTCCACAAGAAGGGCAACGACCAACCCATTTGATGGATTCGGCTCCGCATTCGGAGCAAACGTAAGCGGTCTTAACTTTTGTCATGCGAGGTGTTTGGAAAGTGCGTCAATAAGGAGTTGGATTGCTTGTCGAGTGGCTTGGTCAATTATGTCAGAGCGTGATCCTGAAAAGTTGAAGCGGAATGTCTGGGATTCGTTCGGTGTAGAAACCGCCATCCAGACCGTTCCTACGGGGATGTCAGTGGTGCCGCCTGACGGTCCGGCAACCCCCGTAGTGCTAATGGCGCAATCCGTGTTGAGTGCGCATTTTGCGCCCAAAGCCATTTGCAGGGCAACAGGTTCGCTAACAGCAGTGAAAAGGTCGAGATCTTTGCTGTTGACACTGAGTATGTTGTGTTTGACTTCGTCGCAGTAGCTAACAATGCCTCCTTTGAAGACTTGGCTGGCTCCGGGAACGAGTGTCAGCGCATGGGCAATATTGCCGCCAGTGCAACTTTCTGCCGTGGCAAGCGTAAGTTTCTTTTCTGCTAAAAGTTGAATGAGTTCGTCCGTTATCATTCGCTCTTATAGTTTTTCCTTATAGCCTTGATTCGTTGGAGAAGCGTAGGGTGGCTATAGTTGAAGGAAACGAAAAGAGGGTGGGGGGTGAGGTTGGATAGTGTTGACTTGGAAAGTTTTTTTAGGGCGGAGATGAGGTCCTCACCTAATCCATGTTCAGAAGCGAAAGCGTCCGCTTGGTATTCGTTGTGACGCGAGAATGCGTTTACCGCCCAACCAATAAAGAAGGATATTGGTGTATAGAGCAGTCCGAAGGCAAGCAAATTGATATGGAACTCGGCATCGCGAATATTGAACCAACCGCCGCAGTCAATGAATCCGTTGAGGGCTGCCGCAAGGTCAGAATTGCCCAAGAAAAGTCCCAGAAGGGAGGTCATCAGTAAACTATTGGCAAGGGAAACGGCGAGCATCGCTTTCGTGTGCTTGTGTTTATAATGCCCAATTTCATGTGCAAGAACCGCCACGATTTCGCGGGTTGTCATTTGTTGAATGAGCGTGTCAAAAAGAACAATTCTTTTTTTAGGTCCAAGTCCGGAGAAGTAGGCGTTGGCTTTCGTTGACCGTTTGGAAGAGTCCATCACGTAGATGTTGTCTAACTTGAAATCGACTTGTCGAGCAAAGTCTTGAATGGCATCACGAAGTTCACCTTGCTCCAATGGCGTTTGCTTGTTGAAAAGAGGAACGATGAGAGAGGAGTAGAACATGTTCATGAAGATGGAAAAAACGGCAATCACCACAAAGGCAAGAAGCCAAAACCATTCGGAGTAAGCAAGATAGATGGCTTCGACAACGGCCAAGAGAAGTCCGCTGAGGATTGCGGAGAGGAAGAAAGACTTGACGGTGTCAAGCCAGAAGGTTTTGCGCGTGGTCTTGTTAAAGCCGAAATTCTCTTCGATAACAAATGTGTCGTAGTAGGAGAACGGAATGTCAATGACAGTCGATATGACATAGATGATGGCAAAGAAGGTCAAGGAGTAGAGGATGAGCATAAGGTTCGGATAGTCAATGACCCATTCGGCAGAGGGTTGCAGATAACCCGCAATGAAATCAAAAATGGCATAGCCACCTAAGGCAAGCATCAAAAAGGTGTAGATGAAACTAAGGGTTGCCGAGATTTGACCAAGGTGTGAGTTCGCCTTCTTGTAACGTTGTTGTTTCGCATACGTTTCCGGGTCATAGATGTCCGCAAGTTCATCGGGCAAAGTCGCAGAAGAATTTTTAGCATTGAGGTGGTGGAGGATTCTGTTGACGATAAATTCGGCGGTAACAAAGAAAAGAAGGAAGATGAGGTAGATGATACTATTGTCGAGCATAGGTGTTCGGTCTAAATGTTAGTTTTTGGGTTGACAAAGGTACGTTATTTGTGTCATTAAGCGAAGAAGAAAAAGAAAGATGTGGAAATTTTGAAAAATAATGAAGAAAGAAGTTGTTTGTGGAAGAAAAATTCTTACCTTTGCGCCCGCTTAGTGCTTGAAAAGTTCTCGAGATGCAGGGAGCGTTTTTTAGGTATAGCAATCGAAAGCAATCCGCTTAAGAAAACAAACAGAAAATATCTAAACGCAATGTCAAAGATTTGTCAAATCACAGGTAAGCGCGCACAGAGAGGCAACAACGTGTCGCACGCAAAAAACAGGACGAAACGTACGTTCGACCTGAATTTGTTCACGAAGAAATTTTATTGGCCAGAGCAGGATACGTGGGTGACCTTGAAGTTGACCGCCGCAGGTTTGAAGACTATCAACAAGATAGGTTTGGATGCTGCAATACGTAAGAGTGCGGAAAAAGGTTATTTGTTCAACTAATCAGAAAAAGTAGAAGATCATGGCTAAGAAAGGCAAAGAGAATAGGGTGCAAGTGATTCTTGAGTGCACTGAGATGAAAGAGAGCGGTCTTCCAGGAACGAGCCGTTACGTTACGACCAAAAATCGTAAGAACACACCAGGAAGATTGGAGTTGAAGAAGTACAATCCTATTTTGAGGAAGTACACGATTCACAAAGAAATAAAGTAATTTCAATTTTTGGTAGAATAAACTATGGCAAAAAAAGTAGTCGCAACTCTGCACGAAGGTGAGGGTCGTACCTATAGCAAAATTATCAAGATGGTTAAATCGCCTAAGACTGGTGCGTATGTGTTCGATGAGCGCATGGTTCCAAATGAAAAGGTAAAAGACTTCTTGAAGTAAAAAATACAATATAGAATAAGCTTTGATATTCCCGATACATTATTTGTTTCGGGAATATTTGTGTTTAATGCGGTATAGGAAAAATAGTGAAAGAAATACTTGTTGTCATATTTCTTAATCTATTTGTGTTGTCCGTTCTGGCATCGGGAAGGGACAAGATGTTACGTGAACGTATGGATAGCGTCTTGACCGTTCGCTATCAAAAATCGTCATATGATAGTGTCTATGTAATTCGCCCAAGCGAAAAGTGGATGTTGTCAACCCGAATCAATCTCAGCGGGAATAATATAAGTGCGCACGGGACAATTAAAGAAGTCTATTCAGAAACTTTTTTGGAAACAGAAAGAAAAACGTCTATTGGATTAAACGTTAGTTATCGTATCTTGTCGGCAACGTTGAGTTTTAATTTGGAAAGTCTATCGAGAGGGATAAAAGATTATGAGTTTAATCTCAACTATTACGGCAATCGGTTTGGTATTGATGCAAGTTATCAAAAGACAAATTCGTTGAATGGTGACATTAAACGTGATGGGACATTTTATTTGAAAGAAGGTTTCTCGGACATGCGTGTCGTGAATATTGCCGCATATTATGCGTTCAATCATAGGCGTTTCTCTTATCCAGCAGCGTTTACGCAAAGTTATATTCAGCGACGCTCGGCGGGTTCGTGGCTTGCTGGGATATCATATCAAGGCGGAAGGATAAAGAATAGTTCGGAGGCGCCGGATACGCTTCCGCAATTGTATCTAAGGGTCAATCATTTCGGAATCGGTGGAGGATATGGTTACAACTTCGTAAAAGGTAAGTGGTTGTTGCATGCGTCAATCATGCCGACGATAGTTGTTTATAAACACAATATGCTTAAGTTTAACGGAGAAAGGAAATTCGCACATCCAGTATGGGCAAATATGCTTTTTAATGAGCATTTTGCTGTTATTTATAATTTTCCATCCAGACATATAAAGAAAGTCAGCACCTATTTTATCGGAGCAACGGCGGTCATGAATAATTCGCTTTTTGACAATGAAGTAGTTGTCGTCAATCAAAACAAGTGGTATGTACGTTCTTTCGTGGGGATGCGGTTATGACAATTGACTAATAGAGCGAATTAAAAATAGTAGTAACTTTGCAACAGAGTTAAATTATAAAATCAATCTAAATTTGTTTATGGGAAATAATCTTTTGGCAGGCAAGCGCGGTATCGTCTTTGGCGCTTTGAATGACAAGTCCATCGCATGGAAAGTGGCAGAACGAGCAGTGGAAGAGGGTGCGACGATCACGCTTTCGAACACTCCGGTTGCGGTTCGAATGGGTACGACGAATGAATTGGCAGAGAAGTTGCATGCGGAGGTTATTCCAGCCGATGCTACAAAAGTAGAAGATTTGGAAAACGTTTTTGCCCGTAGCGTTGAGGTTTTAGGCGGAAAGATTGACTTTGTTTTGCACTCGATAGGCATGTCTCCCAATGTTAGGAAGCACAAGTTGTATGATGATTTGGATTACAACTATTTCAACACGACGTTGGACATTTCCGCTTTGTCTTTCCATAAGATGTTGCAAGTAGCCAAGAAACAAGATGCGATTGCGGAATATGGTTCAGTAGTTGCTTTGTCATATGTTGCCGCCCAACGCACCTTGTTCGGATACAACGACATGGCAGACGCTAAAGCTTTGTTGGAGTCTATTGCACGTAGTTTCGGTTACATTTACGGACGTGAGAAAAATGTTCGTATCAATACGATTTCGCAGTCACCAACAATGACAACTGCAGGAAGTGGAATCAAGGGTATGGATAAGTTGTATGACTTTGCTAACCGTATGTCTCCGCTTGGAAATGCAAGTGCGGATGAATGCGCGAACTATTGCATTGTGATGTTCTCTGACTTGACCCGTAAGGTGACCATGCAAAACTTGTATCATGACGGAGGTTTTTCGAACATGGGTATGTCGTTGCGCGCCATGAATACTTACCAAAAAGGTCTTGAGGATTACATGGACGAAAATGGCAATATCATTTACGGTTAAACGTAAAGGAAGTTAACAATATCTCACCGATTCAGAACCGTTCCTTAAACAGTCGGTTTGTATCGGTGAGTTTTTATTACATAAGGTATGTTGCTGAAACTGTACGAGAAGAACACGGACATGAATACCGTTGATAAGATTGTCAGGGCATTGAAAGACGGTGCTTTGGTGATTGCACCTACGGACACTGTGTACGCTTGGGTTTGTGACTTGTTTAACGCCAGAGGCGTGGAGGCTATTTGTAAAAAGAAAGGTGTGGATGTCAAGAAGGGACGTTTGTCTTTTTTGTGTGACGACATTCATATGGCAAGTCAATTTGCCAAGATAGACAATGCGGCATTTCGTTTGATGAAAAATAACCTTCCCGGACCGTTCACGTTCATTATGGAAGGCAATAGCCGTTTGCCTAAGTTGTTCAAAAGCAGAAAAACCGTAGGCATACGTATTCCGGACAATGCAATAGTCAGAATGATAGCAAGGGAGTTGGGCAATCCTTTGATGGTGGGAAGTTTGAAATCCACATTCGATGATGAATCGCACATGGACTATGAGTCCTATTTGACGGATCCGTCTCTGATAGAGGAACGTTATGGAGACGAAGCCGCCTTTGTAATTGATGGAGGGGTAGGACGTGTTATTCCTTCAACTATCGTAGATTGTTCCGGAGGTGATGCGGAAATAGTTCGTCAGGGAATGGGAGAGTTACTATTCTGACAAAAAAAGAGTAGAAGACATAATTGTCTTTTACTCCAGAATGGTTCCATCTTTATATCGTAGAACACCATTGACAAACGTCATAGCGACACTGTGAGGGAAAGTGGTGCCCTCGTATGGACTCCACCCACATTTGGACAGAATGGTGTCTTGGGTAACGGAGAGTGGTTTGTTGATGTCAATGAGAGTCAAGTCCGCCTTGTAATTCTCTCGAATAAAACCACGTTGTTTTATTCGGTAGATATTGGCAGGGTTGTGGGCTGTAAGTTCAACTATTTTTTCAAGAGTGAGTTTTCCTTGTTTTACAAGATTGAGTAAAACGAGGATTGAAAATTGGATTTGTGGCGCACCACTTGCCGCTTTCAAACAGTCACCTTCCTTGTCGGAAAGAAGGTGGGGAGCGTGGTCTGTTCCGATTGTTTGGATGGCTCCGTTCATCAATCCATCAATGAGCGCTTCTTGGTCTTTGGCTGTTTTAATGGCGGGATTGCATTTGATTCTCGCCCCGAACTTAGCGTAATCTTGGTCATTGAAGAATAAATAATGAGGACATGTCTCTGCCGTTATGTTAGAGTAGGGACGAATAATGTCAAGTTCTTCTTGTGTCGTGATATGCAGAATGTGCAATCGGGTGCCATATTTGTTTGCAAGTGAAACAATTTGTTGCGTTGCTTTGATGCACGCCTCTCGGCTACGAAGGTTCGGGTGTTCGGAGATAGGAACATTGCCTTCGCCATATTGACATATCAGTTTCTCCCGATTGGATTGAATGATGGATTCATCTTCGCTGTGAACAGCGATAAGTCTATCAGCCGCATTGGCAAACAGATATTCAAGTCGCTCTGGATTATTCACGAGCATGTTTCCCGTGCTGCTGCCAAGGAATAGTTTTATGGCACAGTATTGATTGGGGTCAATGTTCAGTATGTCATCAATATTGTCGTTGGTAAGTCCCAGATAGAATGCGGAGTTGATTATGGATTCCCGTTGTGCAATCTCTTTTTTTTGCTCCAAGAGTTCAAGTGATGTCGTTTGTGGTTTGACATTGGGCATGTCCATGAAATAGGTGACACCACCTGCCAGAGCCGCGCGACTTTCAGAGTGTATATCTCCCTTCTGTGTCAAGCCTGGTTCCCGAAAGTGGACATGAGCGTCAATTAAGCCAGGAAGGAGATATAGCCCTTGGGCATTGACTACCTGAACGTCGGTGTTCGTGCTAATCGGGGTAGAGGAGATGCTTTTGATAACACCGTTTTCGATTAACAAGTCGCCAATAAAGCGTTTGCCTTCGTTGACGATGGTGGCTTGTCGTATGAGTGTTGAACTCATATAGAGGGTTGGTTTAGTTGTTGCGTTTTATTTTCTTGAACTTGAGTTGAATCACTCCCCAAACGGCTTCGGAGAAGATGCCGCCAGACATTTTGGAGTCACCCAAAACACGGTTTACGAAGATGATAGGCACTTCCTTGATTTTCATTCCTAACTTGGAAACCGTGTATTTCATTTCAATTTGGAAGGCATATCCTTTGAATTTGATGTCATCCAAGTCAATGGCTTGAAGCGTAGAACGTTTGTAACAAACGAATCCTGCGGTCGTGTCCGCGATGTTGACTCCTAAAATAAGTCGAACGTATTTAGATGCGAAGTAGGACATCAGTACCCGTGACATGGGCCAGTTGACCACGTTCACACCGCTTACGTATCGGCTTCCAATGGAAAGGTCCGCTCCGTCGTCATGACATGCCGAGAGTAATTTTGGAAGGTCGTTAGGGTTGTGGCTGAAGTCGGCATCCATCTCGAAGATGTAGTCGTATTCGTGTTTCAGAGCCCATTTGAACCCAAGGATATATGCTGTTCCTAATCCTTGTTTAGAGGTTCGCTCAATTAGGAAAAGTTTGTCTTTCAGTTCGTTTTCTTGTAGTCTCTTGACGATGTTCGCCGTTCCGTCTGGAGATCCGTCATCGATGATAAGCACATCGAAACCCTCGTTCAGCGAGGTTGTTGCCCGAATAATGGCTTCGATGTTTTCTTTCTCGTTGTAAGTCGGTATTATGACAAGATTTTTCATAATGTTATAGAAATCACTTGTTTAGTTTAGAAAGAAACTTTTCAACTTGGATGATGAAACGAGTGTGGGTGGCAGTGCCCACCACGTCTCCTTGGCTATCAGTAGCGGTCAGGGAGAAGGTTAACGCCCGACGATCAATTGCGGTAAGAGTTGCCGTGCAGGTGATGCGTTCGCCAATGGATGACGCTTTGACATGTTTCACGCAGATTTCGGTTCCTACGGAATCTTCACCCTCGTTATAATGATTGTTGATGGCTTTGCAAGCCGTGTTCTCCATAAGGGCGACAAGTGCTGGAGTCGCATAGACTTTCAAATTACCAGATCCATGAACGAGTGCGGTGTCGGAAGGACTAACCGTGATGGTTTGTGTATGCGTTAAGCCAATTTCCATGATAGATTAAAATTCGGAGGTGAAATGGAATGAAAGTTTAGGGAAATCACGTTGTGCCATTTGCAGCATATAGCCACTTTCGGCAAGGAAGACATCTCGTCCTTCTGTGTCAAGTGCCATGTATTGTGTTTTCCGCTTTTTGAAAAGTTCAAGTTGTTCCTTGTCTTCACTTTCAATCCAACAAGCCTTGTAGAGTGCGATGGGTTCCCATCGGCAAAGGGCGTTGTATTCGTGTTCCAATCGATATTGGATGACTTCAAATTGAAGTTGTCCGACTGTTCCAACAATTTTTCTTCCGTTGAACTGGTTGGTGAAAAGTTGCGCTACGCCTTCGTCCATCAACTGGTGTATTCCTTTGTCGAGTTGCTTGGCTTTCATTGGGTCAGCGTTCTCGATGTATTTGAACAATTCGGGAGAGAAGGAAGGTAGTCCTTTGAAATGCAAATTCTCACCCGCCGTGAGCGTGTCACCGATTTTGAATGTACCTCCACTGTCTGGAAGTCCGACGATGTCACCGGCATAGGCTTCGTCCACCACCTCTTTCTTTTGCGCCATGAATGCCGTAGGGGAGGAGAATTTTAGCATTTTTCCCAGTCGGACGTGTTTGTAGTTCACGTTGCGTTGGAAAACTCCAGAGCATATCTTGACGAAAGCGATGCAAGATCGGTGGTTTGGGTCCATGTTCGCATGAATCTTGAACACAAATCCCGAGAAGGACGGTTCTTCAGGCTTGACGATTCGTTCTTCGGCTTGAGTAGGTTTCGGCGATGGTGCAATTTCGACAAAACAATCGAGCAATTCTTGTACGCCAAAGTTATTGAGTGCCGACCCGAAGAAAACAGGAGCCAACTGTCCGTCAAGATATGCGGATTTGTCAAAGGTGTCGTAAACACCGTTGATCAGCTCGATGTCATCACGTAGTTGTTGGGCATCGGTGTCACCAATTTGAGCGTCAAGGTCGGACGAGTTGATATCAACGTTGACACGTTCTGTAACGATCTGTTTGGAAGGTCGGAAGAGGGCGAGATTTTCCTTGTAGATGTTATAAACACCTTGGAAATGTGGTCCTTGGTTGATAGGCCAAGTGAGGGGACGGACTTTGATTTTGAGTTCCTCTTCCAATTCGTCAAGCAGGTCAAAGGGGTTCTTTCCGTTTCTGTCCACTTTGTTGACGAAGATGATGACCGGGGTGTTGCGCATTCGGCATACCTCCATCAGTCGGCGTGTCTGTTTCTCCACGCCTTTGGCGAGATCCACGACCACGATAACGCTATCAACTGCTGTCAGGGTTCTAAAAGTGTCTTCGGCGAAGTCTTCGTGTCCGGGGGTGTCCAGAATGTTGATTTTATAGTCGCCATAGTCAAAACCCATGACTGAGGTTGCCACCGAGATACCTCTTTGCTTCTCGATGTCCATCCAGTCTGATGTTGCCGTTTTTCGTATTTTATTGTTCTTAACGGCACCTGCCACATGAATGGCACCTCCGAAAAGCAACAATTTCTCCGTGAGTGTGGTTTTACCTGCGTCAGGGTGGGATATGATGGCGAAGGTTCGCCGTCTTGTCAGTTCATCCATTTCTTTGCTGATGGTGTTTTCGCTTGTTTTAATATGCCCTTGCGAACATGACCCTTTGTTTGCTTGGTTTTCCCGTCAGCATATCCACTCCGTCTTCTTGCGGATTTCCCAAAGGAATGCAACGTATGGTCGCCTTGGTCAGTTCTTTGATTTTCTGTTCCGTTTCAGACGTTCCGTCCCACGGACACATGAGGAAACCGCCTTTTTCTATTTCCGTCTTGAACTCGTCCCAAGTGTTGACGTTTCGAGTCCATGCGCTACGGTAGTCTTTCGCTTTCTTCAACAGGTTGACTTGAATGGTATCGAGCAGATTGACAATGGTATCTACGGCATTGTCTTGGTTTATGGTTTCTTTGTCCAAGGTGTCGCGTCGGGCAATCTCGATGGTGCCTTGTTCCAAGTCTCTTGCTCCCATGGCGATGCGCACGGGAACGCCTTTCAATTCATATTCAGCGAATTTCCATCCTGGTTTTTTCGTTTCGTTGTCGTCCAACTTGACACGTATGCCTTTCGATTTCAGTTCATCGGCAATGCGTTGTAGTTTTTCGACTATTTGCTGATGTTGCTCCTCTCCCTTGTAGATAGGCACGAGAACGACTTGTATCGGTGCCAGAACAGGAGGGAGAACAAGTCCGTTGTCGTCGCTGTGTGTCATGATGAGCGCACCCATCAGTCGCGTGCTCACGCCCCATGATGTCGCCCAAACGCTTTGTTCTTTTCCGTCCTTGTCCGTGAAGTGAACGTCAAATGCCTTTGCGAAGTTTTGTCCGAGGAAGTGTGAGGTGCCCGCTTGCAAGGCCTTTCCGTCCTGCATGAGCGCTTCGATGCAGTAGGTGTCGAGAGCACCGGCAAAGCGTTCGTTGGCGGTCTTGACGCCTTTGACAACGGGAACCGCCATCACGTTTTCAACTACGTCCGCATAGACCTCAAGCATTTTTTGCGCTTCGGCTTCGGCTTCTTCCTTGGTGGCATGAGCGGTGTGTCCTTCTTGCCAGAGGAATTCGGTGGTGCGGAGGAAAGGTCGTGTACGCATTTCCCAACGAACGACGTTGGCCCATTGGTTGCAGAGGATAGGGAGGTCACGCCACGAGTGAATCCAGTTCTTATAGGTGCTCCAGATGATGGTTTCGCTGGTAGGTCGAACAATCAGTTCTTCCTCCAATTTCGCTTCTGGGTCAACGACAACTCCGTTGCCTTCGTCATTTGTCTTAAGTCGATAATGGGTGACAACGGCACACTCCTTTGCAAACCCTTCGACATGTTCGGCTTCGCGGCTGAGGAAGGATTTCGGAATGAAGAGGGGAAAGTAAGCGTTGACGTGTCCTGTTTCTTTGAATCGTCTATCAAGTTCGGCTTGAATGCGTTCCCAAATTGAATATCCGTAAGGTTTGATGACCATACATCCTCGTACTGCGGATTGCTCTGCAAGATCTGCCTTGACAACCAATTCGTTGTACCAGTTGGAATAGTTTTGTGCTCGTGGCGTCAGATTTGCCATAAATAAAGGAGTTTTGTTGTTTTTATTTATCCTACAAAGATAGGAAGAATAGTTAGAATGGCAAAAAGGAGCGTGTCTTGTCAAACGAGAATAAACGGATTATATTTTAGGCGTTAAAATTATTACAGATTTTGTGTAACGCATTTTGCGTAAATAAGTAAATTTGTATATGAAAATAATAAAATTGACGCCGTACAGAGCCAAACTTGGAGAGATTTTTCATCGTCAGACGAAGGGACATTCAATGATGTCACTTGACGGAAAATATCAATTTGTTATTGACGATAATCTGGCGGAAGCGGATTTTTGGGTCGTGCAAGGCAAGGGTGTTCGTGAAGAGACAACGTGTAGGGTAGCGCCGCAGAACACGATATTTCTGAACACGGAACCACGGTCGGTATTGAATTATCCGTCAAAGTATTTGAATCAATTCGGATTGGTTTCCACAAGCCAATATCCAACAAAGCATCCGAACGTACATTATGCGCAAGCCGTGTTACCGTGGTTCGTTGGTTACAGAGAAGACGCACGAACAGGCAAATGTTCGTACACTCTTGATTATGATACGTTGAAGAACAATCCGTTTCCTCAAAAGAAGAAGTTGCTTTCTGTCATTTCAAGCAACCTTGCCGTGTCACGAGGTCACCTCAACCGATTGAAGTTTGTTGACAAACTGAAGCAACACTATGGTGACCAACTTGACATCTATGGTCGAGGGTTCAATCCGTTTGACGACAAATGGGATGTCCTTTCGCAATACAAGTACCATATTTGTATAGAGAACTGTTCGGAACCATATTATTGGACGGAAAAAATATCAGATAGTTTCCTGACGGGTGCTTATCCGTTTTATTATGGATGTAAAAACTTATCGGACTATTTCCCGCAAAAAGCATTTACGTCTATAGACCTTTCCGATTTCGATGGTGCGATTGCCGCCATTGACAAGGCGTTGGAGGACAACCTTTACGAGCAATCGTTACCTGCGTTAGAGGAAGCCAAAACACTTGTTTTAGACAAATACAATCTGTTTGAGCATATTGCCCGTCTATGTGATACGTTGAATCCTGAGGCTCCGAAAGAAGAGGTGACACTGAAGCCTTGTGCGTCATCTCTTGATTGGCACAATTTCTTCAACTATACGTTCGGGCGTAGTTACTATAAGGCGGAGATGAAGGTATATAAGTTATTTCATCATACTGTGTTATAGTCTCTTGATTCTTCCGAAAGTCTTGATGCTGGTGTATTTGCGCCAAAGGTTGAGTTTTCTTTTCTCTGGCACTCCATGGCGACGAATATAGTCTTTCGCTCCCTCTAACATTCGCTGTGCCACTTTGCCATCGGTATATGGGTCATAATTGTCAATGACCCATTGACGTAAATCGGCAATCTTGGGGTCGTTCTTGATTTCGTCGTATGCGTTTGACAGTTGCATCGGGTCCGTGATGTTTTTCCAATAGATGTCTTTCGCCACGGCATCCAAGGTGATGACAGGCTTGTCCAAGAGCAGGAACTCATAGATGGTGGAACTGGTGTCGCTGATCATGGTGTCAGCCATCAGCATATACTTCGTGACAGTGTAGTCCTCAATCCAAAGCATATTCTCTTGTTCCGCCGCCAATTGTTTGTATTCGTCCATCCATTCCTTCTTCGTCAGGGGATGGAATTTTAGCATCAACAGAACGTCTTGTTTGTTCACGAAATCAATCAAACCCTCTTTGAACTTAGGCAACGAGGTGAAGCTGGGAGAGAAAGTAGGAGCGTAGAGTACCAGCTCTTTCTTACCGTATTTTTGTAGGAGCGCTTGCTTCTCTGACTCAAAGTCGTTTCGGTGGTGAAAGATCCAGTCTTGACGTGGCCATCCAGTTTCCAGCACTTCAAAGTCCTTGTATTTTTTTGCCAATCGTTCAAATCCCGCGGTGAAGAAAGGTCCTTGGGTGAAGTAGGTGTCAAAATAGCGTCGAATGACCCAATGGTCTTTTTTCTCGGCGGCGTAGCCATGGAAAATCTGAATTTTCACGCCTGAGAGATAGTAGGGGACTATGTTGCCGGGAACGAAGATCGCTTCAGGATGAAAGTCATAAGTTTCTTGAATGGAATTTGTGTATTGAACCTTGTCTTTTAATGGAAAATCTTGAATCTTCTTTTTGTGGACATACCATAGAATTTGGTTGTTAACATCCTTCTGTGCCTCTTCCTGAATGGGATTCAAGATGTCTATGGCATATTTATTCTCACAAAAAAGTACGATTTTCATAAGTTTAGATCCTTGATTTTTTCATAATCCTCGACAGTGTCAATCTCCATGGAGAAGAAATGGGTCGTGTCAAGATATTTGAATATATATCCTTGAGGTATCAGTCGCTCAAACGCCTTCTCATAGAATACGTTGTTGAGGTTCTCCTTGTCAATCATTTTGTGTAACTCCTTGAACAACGCCAAAGAGTAACGTGAGGAGAACTTCTCGATGCCAACCGATTCTCCAATGGCGTTTTCAATGGAGCATACCTTGCTAATCTCAAGAACGTTGCGGTCGTTGTCGGCAATGATTTTTATCTCCTCTTCACCCAGTTCGTGGCGATTCATCGCGAGTGTGTCAGGGTTGCCATCATTCAACAATGCGGTGATAATGTCTTTTGAGAAGAGAATGTCACTGTCCAAAAGCAAAAAGTCCTTGCCATTCACATGTTCTTCAGTCAAGAACAGAGAATAGATGTTGTTCGTAGAAGCATAGTCTTTGTTCTCAATGAACACGACATTCACTTGCGGATAATTCTCCGTCACGAAATTTCGAATCATATCCTGCAAATAGCCAGTGACTATCACCAAGTCGGTGATGTCGTTCGCCAAGAGATTATCAATGGTTCTTGACAAAAACGTTTTCCCTCCTACGGGCAGGAGGCATTTAGGCATATGTTCTGTCAGCGGACGAAGGCGTGACGCTGTTCCTGCGGCAAGTATGACGGCTTTCATTCTTGTGGATGGATTACGGCTCATTTTCCTGCCACCTTTTTGATGGTGTCAATGATGACATTGTTTTGTTCAGGTCTGCCCAACGTGATGCGCAAGTGCGTGTTGATGTCAGGCTCATTCATGAATTTTATTTTGTAGTCCATGTCCGTCAGAGCCTTTTGCAATGTCTCCTTGAGTTCGATGGGATATTTGATTAAAATAAAATTCGCTTGAGACTTATATACCTTAAAGCCAGGGATAGAACCAATCTCCTGCTCATAGCGTTTGCGGTCAGCGTTCATGCTGTCAGCGATAGACCGATAGTAGTCCGTCGCCTTGAGTGCCGCTATTGCCAAATCTTCGGAGATACGGTTGTAACCAAGGTATTTGTTCCCGAATCGATTGAACTTACCTAAACCGTTTCCTGTGAACCCAAAACCCATTCGAAGTCCAGGCAGACCATAGAATTTGCTTAGTGTGCGAACAATCAAAAGGTTCGGAAATTCGTCAATCAGTCGTTTGATATAACTGTTGTCACGATTGACGTATGAGGCGTACGCCTCGTCAATGATGATATAAGTCGTTTTTGGAGCCTCTTGAAGAAGGTTCTCAATCTCTTCGGGCGATAATGAATTTCCTGTTGGGTTGTTGGGGGACGCAAGGAGCAGAATCTTAGGGTTCAGTTCATGAAGCATTTTCTTCAATGCGTCCAAGTCGTAGCGATAGGTGTCACCGTCTTCATAGAGCGGATACTGAATGGTTTGTCCGTCCACTTCGTCGGCAATGGACTTGTAGTACCACCAAGAAAACTTAGGTACCAGCATTGTCCTATTCCCATCGGGCAGTGTCAAGAAGTAGTGAACCGCCTCCTTCAGTAAGTCCTCGCCACCGTAGCCGAGCATTATTTGTTTTTCGTCAATGCCATACTCCTCGGAAAGGAAAACGGAAAAAATGCTCTTTTTCCCTTCATCGTAGATGCGGGTATAAAACCCAAGTTTTTTTGTATCAAAATTCTTTAGGGCTTCTAAAACCTCTGGCGCAGGTGAAAAGTTGAACTCGTTACGGTCTAAGAAATTCATTTTTCTGAAAAGTTTTTATGTTTCAAAATCCCTTTTATTCGACATTCAGAAAATGTCGTTCAAAAAAGGGAGTGATATAATCTGCAAAGGTAAAACTTATTCGCATAATTACTTCCGTTTCACTTCAAGGAAAGATTCGGAACCAGAAGGGGTGGTGAAAATGAAGTAGGCTTCGACATCCGTGAGGGACTGTATGAGCGAGACGCTCTGATTGAGTCCCAAGACCATGCATGCAGTAGCAAGGGCGTCAGCGGTCATGGCGTCGGGGGCAATGACGGTGGCGGAGAGCATGTCTGTCACGGCAGGATGACCGGTGCGTGGGTCGATTTCGTGTCCGATTTTTTTGTCACCACGGATTTGAAATTTATGGTAATTGCCGCTGGTGCAGATGGCTCGGTCAGAGAGCGGAACGACGGTTTGCAATTGTGCGTTGTTGGTTCCTGTGGTGTCGTCAACGGGTTTTGTGATGCCGACTTGCCATGCGGTTCCGTTTGGATTGAAGCCACGGGCGCGGATTTCTCCACCAATTTCAATGAGGTAGTTGTCCAGTCCGTAACGTTCGAACAGATCGGACATAACGTCACAACTATAGCCTTGTGCGATGGCGTTGCAGTCAATTTGAACCCGTGGGTCACTTTTTGAGACGTTTCCGTTTTCGTCAATCGTTATCTTTTCGTAGCCGACAAACTGCATGACACTGTCAATCATTGTTTGCGTGACTTCTTTTCGAACGGCGTGGTTGAATCCCCAAAGGCTAACCAAAGGAGAAACAGTGATGTCAAAAACACCATTCGTGATTTTTGAAATTTGTTGGCTACGATTGAACACATTGAGGAAAAGCGTGTCGTGGGCAACATTGGAAATGGCAGAACGGTTGACTTGAGAGATGGTTGAGGTGCTGTCGAAGAGGTTGAGCGACTTGTCAAAGCGTTTCAGTTCGGCAGCGATAACACTGTCTAACGGTTGGTCGCTTTGGTATGTGATGTGATAAAATGTTCCTTGGGTCAGTCCTTCTGATTTTCGGTATGGAGCGGATGTAGGGGAGCAGGAGTTGAGGAGAAAGAGGAAAAATAAGGTACAAAATAGTACGTGGAGACAATTATCAAGTTTCATGATACAAAAATAACGTGTCTTTGTATAAATTTTAGTAACTTAGCGCATTATTTTTTATATGTTTCATCCAAAAATTTTGTAACTATGAACTTGAAGAACAAGGTATTGGCTGAATTTATCGGCACGTTTTGGCTTGTGTTAGGAGGTTGCGGAACTGCAATTTTCGCAGGAGGTTCCGTTGGTTTTCTTGGTGTGGCTATCGCATTTGGTTTGACTGTGGTGGCAATGGCATATGGCGTGGGACATGTTTCCGGAGCGCACCTTAATCCTGCGGTTTCAGTCGGAGTGTTCGTGAACGGACGGATGAGTGGCAAGGATTTGGCGGGTTATGTGATTGCTCAAATAATGGGTGGTTTTGTGGCTGCCGCGGTTCTTTATTTCGTGGCAAGTCAAAGTGGTGTGGAGATAGGAAAGTTTGCCGCTAACGGTTATGGTGAAGCCTTTGCCGGTGCTGCTGGTTATCACCAGGTGTCTGCAGCAGGGGCTTTTGTCGTTGAGGCTTTGCTAACCTTTGTTTTCCTGATGGTTATTTTGGGCGCCACTGACAAACGAGCACCGAAGTGTATCGGCGGACTTGCCATTGGTCTCACGCTAACGTTGATTCACTTGATTTCGATTCCTTTGACGAACACGTCCGTGAACCCTGCGCGTTCGATTTCGCAAGCGATTTTTGCCCAAGACGGAGGCTTGGCGTTGAGCCAGTTGTGGTTGTTTATCGTTGCCCCTATTGTAGGTGCTATTCTTGCAGGTTTGTGCTATAAATGTTTGGTTTGTGAGGGTGGCTGTTCCTGCAAGAAGTGTGATTGTGAAGAAGAGAAGAAGGAGGCGGACGCTTAACTTAAAAGATTGGCTGGATTAGAGATGAATAGGTTTCCAATTTTCCTTGTGTTTTTAGGTTGTATTCTGTTTGCCTCCTGCGAAGGACCCGCCGGACGTGACGGTCTGAACGGTAAGGACGGCGTAATGAACTGGGACGTATGGAAACATACGGTAGCCTCGTCCGATTGGTTGTTGAGTGGCAAAGAGGATGCTCCCAATTCGTATTACTACATAGATGTCACCGATGACAACTTGACAAGTTTAATTTCAGAAAGTAGTTTGGTGACCGTGTATGCGGAATATGAGGACAAAGATGGTAACACTGTTTATTCTCCGTTGCCAGTAGTTCGCCACTATGCTGACACGCTGAACGTGGGTGGTCAGGATACGGTGGTGATTTATACGCAGACGTATGATTACGAATTCAAAGAAGGAGTTTTGACGTTTGCTGTGACTCGAAGCGATTTTATGACATCGAATCGTCCTGAAGACGTGTTTTATCGCATCGTGTATAATTGGTAATCGTTAAAAAAGTAGTCAGTAACGTCAAGAACTGAAAAATAGATGGCGAACCATTCGTTCCGTTCATTAGTAACAATTTTAGTGTCGTTTTTGGCCGTAGGGTCATTGAGTGCAGGGGAAATCAAGCAGTGGTATATGGATGCCACGACAGGAGCCGTGGATAGTGTTGAACTTGATACGGGTCTTGTGGGAGTAGAAAATTGGAATCCGGTGACGGCATACAGTTTGGCTTCCGCATGGAACGGAACGTGGGGTAGTCCTGTTCAAAGTAAAATATGGAATCCGCAAGGAGGAAGTAGTGACTTCCTCTTTGCGGCTCCTTATTTATGTTATCTGTCAGCACCAGACCAAATGGAGTTTTACAACACGAAGACTCCTTATTCAAAATTGTCATACAGAACATTCGGAGGGTCACAGACGAACGAGAGTGATTTCTCCGCACTGTTTACAGTGAACGCAGGAAGAAAGTTGAACTTTGGCGGTCTTGCAGAGTATATGCGCGGACGCGGGATGTATAGTGAGCAAGCGACTCGCCAGATAAAAATCGGTTTCTGGGGAAGCCTAAATACGAAATGGTATGACGCATCGTTGAGGTATATGCGTCAACAATTTGATAATGAAGAAAATGGTGGTATTTTGAGTGATGATTATCTCACAAAGGATTCGTTGAGACCAGACGATCCAAGTCAAATACCAGTGAGGCTAAGTAATGGTGCGCAAAGTAGGTATTTGGATAATTATATTTGGTTGAATCAGAAGGTTCATTTGGCGGTAAAGCCAGTTCGCTTGGATAGTGAACACGTGGAGTATCGTCCTATTGCTTCGCTTTGGCACACGATGATGTGGCAAGTGTCGGAGAAGCGATATAGAGAATCTGTGGCAGACACTGCAAAAACATTTTATAATACCCGTTATTCGGTATTTGACACTACGAAGGATAGTGCGGCACAGAATACAATCAGTAATTCCGTCGGTATTCAGATGGATGAAGGTTGGACACGATGGGTACCATTTTCATTGACAACGTATTTGAAACATTTTTATCAGAATTATACGTGGGAAACGGATAGTGTAAGTTACAAGGAAAAGGAAGAAAATCTACATCACGTGGCATTGGGTGCGGAATTGGCAAAGCGCAAGGGAGAGAACTTGACGTTCGGATTTGCGGGGGAGACTTTGCTGTATGGTGAGGATAAGGGTGATTGGAGTATAGACGGTCATGTGGATGCCAATTTCGACATAGGAAATCAAGAATTGCAAGTTGGTGTATATGCTCAATGTAGCGAACTCTCTCCAATATATTTTGTGAATAAATATAGCGGGAGTTATCAGCGTTGGAATAACGATTTTGCGAAAGAATCCCGCCAGTTGTTGGGAGGAACGGCGGCATGGAAAAATGAATTTGTCAACATCAATGCTAATATTGAAGCGGCAAATCTGAAGAATTATATTTACTTTGGTTATGATGCCCTGCCAGCTCAAAGTAAGAAAGACATTCAAGTAGTTAAGGCAGAAGGAAATTTGGATTTCACATTGGGTATAGTTCATCTTGATAATAAATTGGCATGGCAAAAAAGCAGTGATGATTCGATCCTTGTTTTGCCATCGTTCGCGACGAGAAATAACCTGTACGTGATGTTCCGAATGTTCAAAAAGAAATTGCAAACCCAGATAGGCGCGGAAATGGACTATCACGTGGCATATTACGCACCGGCGTATATGCCATCAATTGGAGCGTTTTACAACCAAAAGGAAGTGAAGGTAGGCGATTATCCGTTGGTGAGCGCATACATTGCTTTTCGTCTGTATCAGGCAAGATTCTATTTTAAGTATTACCATTTGAATGCGGAGTTGTCTAATCACAAGTATTTTTCGATGGCTCATTATCCGTTGTACGGAAGCCGTTTTCAAATGGGGCTTGTATGGTATTTTTATGATTAAAGTCGTAGAGTATGGATGAATTTTTGGAAAAAATAGGTTGGATAAAAGATTACTTCCGTACTCGATGGAGTTTTGCGAAGCGACTGGCATATTTGTTGACGTTTTTCGCCTCTTTTATCTTGTTGATAGTCGGAGTGCGTTTGTGTTCGAGCATGAGTGAATCAGACGCAGAAAAGGAAAGGGAAGCGAAAGAACGAATCTCAACGCTTGTAATAGTGACAGATTATAGCCAATCAGATTATTATTTGTCTGGCGACTCGTTGATTTCAGGCTTTCAATATGAATTGGCAGAGGCTCTTGGTGACTCATTGAACAAAAAGATACAATGGAAAATTGAAAACTCGTTAGATAAGAGTATAGAACTGCTTGAAGACGGAGACGCTGATATTATCGCTCGTAACATTCCTATAACAACGGAAGGACGCAAACGATTGAATTTCAGCGTTCCAATTCTGAAAATGCCAATTGTGCTTGTGCAAAGGAAAGAGGAATATAATGGAGGTATCATGCCCATTCGAAATCAATTGGATTTGGCTAACGTGACAGTGTATGTCCCGTATAATTCACCTAATATCTTGAGATTGAACAACCTTTCAGATGAGATAGCCGAACCTATTCATGTAAAACAAATAGCGGATTACGAAGCGGAACAATTGATAATGATGGTGGCAAAGGGTGACATTGATTATGCTGCCGTTGATTTGCAAAGTGCCCGTAGAGGAAGTCGTGATTTGAAAGAGATTGATATTGAGACGAAATTAAGTTTTGTACAACTGCAAGCATGGGCATTGAGTAAAGACTGCGACGATGGGTTGTTGGCGCAAGTGGATTCGTTTTTGGTGCGCTATCAAAAGACAGAAGATTATCGTAAGATGCGTGACAAGTTTTTTCGATAATACATTGCTTGTTCGAAAAAGTGAGAATGACATGTGTACTACATTGATAGTGGGAAAAAATCAAACGAAGGACGGTTCGATGATTGTTGCCCGTTCTGAAGACTTGAACTCCCGTGATGCCGTCAAGATAGAGAAAGAAGATGAAACCACGGTTGCGCCTACCGAGTTTTGCGCCCGGGAAGGAGGCTTCCGATGTCCGTTGCCTGAACATAGGTATGGATATATCGCACTGCCAGGTGCGAATCAGAACGGAGAGTGGGGGGCTGCCGGTTTCAATTCAAAAGGTGTCGGCATGACATCGACAGAAACGATTTTCGCTAATAAGAAGGCTTTGAAATTGGATCCTTTGGTATCTGGCGGATTGGCGGAAAATAGTATTTATAATATTGTTTTACCTTACGTCCAAACAGCAAGGGAGGGTGTTGAACGCATAGGTAATCTTATTGAAAAATATGGTTGTGCGGAAGGTTTCGGCATTGGGTTGGTTGACGATGGAGAGATATGGTATTTGGAGTCGATAGTGGGTCATCGATATGTCGCATGGAGAATGCCCGAGGATGCTTATTTTGTTTCCGCAAATCAAAGTAGATTTAGAGAATTTGGAACGAATGAGAATTGTATCGCTTCGAAGGACTTAGAATCATTTGCGCAAAAAAATGGATTTAGGAAATTGACAAAAGGGCGATTTGACATTCAAAAAACTTACGGTCGTGATGAGCAAATAGATAAAACTTATAATTATCCACGCGTATATTCGCTCCAGAAGAAGTTCTCGCCAAGCCTAAGGAACAATATAGAAACGAACAAGTTTCCGGTCTTTGCAAGTTCTGACGCTTTGATTTCGATAGGCGATGTGAGAAATGCGTTCCGAAACCATTATGAAGGTACGGTTTACGATCCATACGAGAATGGAAACCCATCTGTCTTGTATCGTCCGATCTCCATTTACAGGACAACACAAACGCATGTGTTAACGGTGCGACCTTGGTTGCCATTGGCAATCGGACGGGTTATGTATCTTGCGTTAGGAATGGCGGATTTAAGTGTCTTTGTTCCTATCTATCCAAGCGTTCGCTTTTTTCCCCCTGCCTATATGACGGCAGAAAGAGAGAGTTCTTCGAGTAGTGCTTATTGGCGTTTAAGACGGGTTCAGTCGCTTGCCATGACAAACTATCGGTTGTTCGCTCCTATTGTCAAAAAGGAGTATGCCGCCTTGGAGCAAGAAATGGATGAACGTCAAAGAGAGTTTGAGTCTGCCTATATGAGGTTGGAGAATGGTAATACTCAAAGAGGGGAGGAGATGTTGCAAGCGTTCAGTGATTCAATACTGACTCGCGCCTTGGAGGTAACGGATGCGTTGGTTGACCGTTTGTTCACGCTTGTGAATGACGAGACGGAAAGGCGTTATTCGTTTAGAGGCGCTTAGAAGTTTTCCATCTTAGTTTGGAAAACTTCTTTATACGTGCTATATAGTGACTCCAAACGATGCTTTTGGGGTAAATTTCGTCAATAGCGTTAACAGTGGTCAGGCTTAGGTTGTGTTGTCGCTTGATTTTGAACGAATCTTTTATCGCTTCAAAATCACGATGTGCCTTGAATACGCTCTTGAAGTTGTTCCACTTTCCGGAACAAAGAAACATAAGGGCGGAAAGTCCGTCCATGACTTTTCGTTTCCAGATGGTGGTGCGAAGTTTATTGTCAGGGAGATTTTTGTATAAAGTCAGGAGGTTATTTCTAAAATTGAGATAAATCTTGCGGGGGTGGTTCATGGGAAGAGTTCCTCCGCCAACATGATAGATGACGCTTGAAGGAATGCATACAATGCGTGAGCCTCGATTGCGCAGTCGCCAACAGAGGTCAATCTCTTCCATGTGCGCGAAAAAGTCCTCGTCAAATCCTCCCGCTTTCAGAAAGTCATCTCGTCGTATCATCAAGCAAGCCCCAGATGCCCAGAAGACATCAATGACGTTATCGTATTGTCCAAAGTCAGGTTCCACGGCGTTGAAGATTCTGCCACGACAAAAGGGATAGCCAAGGTAATCGATGAATCCACCGGCTGCGCCCGCATACTCAAAGTGGTCTTCATGTTTTTTAGAAAGAATCTTTGGTTGACAAGCCGCGACACCTGGATTGTCGTCCATGAAGTCTTGAAGGGGTTTAAGCCAAAGCCAATCGACTTCAACATCGCTGTTGAGAAGAACTACGTATTCGGATTCAATTCTTGAAATGGCTTTGTTGTAGCCTTTTGCGTATCCGTAGTTCTGGTCGAAAGCGATTGTCTTGACTTGTGGAAACTTGCGGTGAAGCAGTTCAAGACTTTCGTCGTTTGAAGCGTTGTCGGCAACAACGATTTCGGTGTCGTCAACGTCTTCGATAGATTGCAGAACGGATGGCAAATATTCTTGTAGAAAATGTTGTCCGTTGTAGTTAAGGATAATGACGGAGGTTTTCATTATTCGTACATGCCAATAGATTGTCCGTATTCCAATTCTAAGTCAAGAACGGAGAGAACTTCGTGTTCGGAGATATTGTTTGTCTTGTCAAGAATAAAACTGACCATTTCCGCTTCATCAATTTCGACTTCGTCTCCGTCTTGCACGTCCTCGCTAAAATAGCCTTTCTGCTCGTAATAGTCCGTTTCGAAATCGAGGATGTCGTTGATTTTTTGTTCGGTAATGGTCGTTTTGTCTTTAGGGGACAAGTGTTCAAGGATATAATTGACGACAGGTAAATGGTCGCCTTCGTTATCGTTTCTTTCTTCCATTAAAATGTACGTTCAAATGAATGTGGCACAAATCTAATGTGTTTTTCTGTTTCCTGCAAGTTTTTCAGGTCTTATTGTTATGCGTAGATAGACAGGAAGATGGTCGCTATAGCCATTTTTGTCATAAACTTTTCCGCTGTAGGTTCTTGCGGGGGAGAAGGAGAGGTCGTTTGTGTTGAACCTTAACAGGTAGGAAGGAGAAAAGACTGAGATGGGCGGGTGGACGAAAGAGCGGGAGGAACTATCTAAAAGGGCTCCGCTTACAATGATTTGGTCCAGTTGCTCCCATTTGTTTTTATAGCAGTAGGATGCCGGCGCTTGGGAAATGGCAGGCGCATATGAAAGATTGTAAAGCATGGAATCTTTGATGTCAGTGTCATTGGGGTTCCTGGCATAAAGCACTTGTTCAAGTGTTGTGGAATTAGGTGTTTCATTCATGTCACCTAAGATGATAATCTTGGCTTTTTGATTGGTGTGAAAAATGCTGTCGGTCGCATGCTTCAGGATGGACATGACCGTTAAGCGTCGTTTTTCATTCTTTAGGTTAGTTTTGGAAGGTGCGTGAATGACGAAGACGTGGATGGTGTCTTGATTTGTTAGTGTTCCTTTGGCATAAAGAATGTCGCGTGTGGGGAAATGGGACGGAGAGAAAAAATGCTTTGTAAGTGGCGTGAATCGTTTGGAATCGTAAAGAAGTGCCACGTCAATTCCTCTCGGGTCATTTGATTCTCGGTGGATGTAACTGTACCGAAATTTAGAAAGCGGAGAATGTCGTGTCCATTGTTTCAAAATCCAATCGTTTTCTATTTCGCACAAGGCAATGAGCATAGGAGGTTCACTTGAACCAATATCAGAAATGACTCGAGAGAGATTTCCCATTTTTCGTTTCATTCGTTCGTAGGTCCAGTGACGGTATGAATCTGGAAGAAATACTGTATCGTTTTTTAAGGAATCGTGTCGGGTGTCAAAAAGGTTTTCGACATTGTATGACACGATAATATGCGTATCGTTTTCAGAAAAAGAAATAAGAGACAAGACGAAAAGACAAAAGCAGAAGAGACAGTTTCTCATAAGGTAAGGGAACTATTTTTCAGCGGCACCAATGTCAGGTAGTCCATCAGACGGGCGATTGTTTCCGAAATAGTCAAATGGGAAACTTGCGGCAGCAGTCACGTTGGCTTTGTTGATGAGAGGAGAGAGTTCGGAAAGAGTAAAATCGTAAGGGTAACGGATTGTGTTGCTGAAAAATTGTTGACCGTCGCCTGTCAAAAAAAGACAGTCGTGATAATAAGAATCGGAGCGTGTCGGGGTAGAGATGGCGCAATTGGTGAAGGAGAAAATGGAGGACAAGTCATTTGTTCCCATAGAAAAGTCAAGTTCGTCGTTTTTACTTCCCATGATCGCGCAGTTGGTCATCTCTACTTTTGTCACAGGACAGTCTCGTTGTTCTGTGGCGTTGTAGATTTTCAGTGTTTTTCCACTGTGTATGGCTCCGTAATTGGCAAGAGTGCAGTGCGTGGCGTTGACTTTGCCTCCGCAAAGATAAAATGATGCGATGCCACAGTTTGTTATGAAAGTGTTGTCGATGTTGAAATCAGTGTTTTGACCCACGACACCATAACCGCCAAAATTGTGGATGCGAGATTGAGATATTGTGATTTGAGGGGTGAATGTCGTGTCGTTCCAAGCGTCAATGGCGTGTTCGCCGCTGTGCATGTCAACGTTGTAAAAGAAATGCGGTCCTGGTCCGTAGATTTCAATGCCATCCCATTGGTTAGCGAGCGAGTCGTAAGGAACGTTGTCAAAAATGTTGTCAAGCCGGTCGCCACAAAGTGTGATTTTCTTGTCTGTCGTGCCCATCATTTTGATGGAGCCATGTACTTTGATGACAGCCTTGTAATGAAAATAGAGTTTTGCTCCTGCGGATATTGTCAGTGTGCTTCCTTCGCACACGTCAAGAGTTCCGTAAACGAGATAAGGCTTTTCGGCAGAGAGGGTCGTGTCGGAAAGAATAGACATGTTGTCAATCACGTTGACATCTTGACCAACGGCAAGTAAAATGATTTGTTGTCGCATGCCATTGCATGATATGAGGATGCTGTCAGAGAGACAAACGGGAAGTGAGGAGTTGTTGGCGGCAGGGGTTATCTGGACAAAGATGTAGAGGCTATCTTTCGCATTGATACGAATGTCGGAAAAGGATTGTTCGGAATTGTTTTGTCCGTTGACATTGATTTTGAAAGAAGAGGTGGAGCCACCAGCCAACTGAATGAGGTCAATGTGGATGTCTTTGCTATTTTTATTGTAGATTTTTATGGTTCGGGTTGTAGATGTGATTTTTGTAAAAATCGTATCAAAACGAACGGTGTCGGAGGAAAGTGTAGGCGTGTCAGATGCGGAGTGGGAGATTTCTTCATCTACGCAAGAACTTGTCAGGATGGCAAGTAGGGTGAAGAATAATATGTGAAAGAGTTGTTTCAAAAAGTTGAAAAAAAGAAAACGCCAATTATCAGACGATAATCAGCGTTTTGTTAAGAGAGCCAATTTGGAGGCTCGAACTCCAGACCTACGCATTACGAATGCGTCGCTCTACCAACTGAGCTAAATTGGCGGTTGAAAGGGTTTTTCGTTTCGCCGAACAAATTGTGAACTCGGCGAGATTCGAACTCGCATCGTCAGAACCGGAATCTGAAATTCTATCCATTGAACTACGAGTCCGTTGTTCCCTTCCGTCAAAAACGCTGCAAAAATAGTGTTTTTTTGAATTGATAGATGGTTTTACGAAAGAAAATTATCGATTGGCGTACATTTTTTCGTAGTAGTTGGTATAGTCACCTGAGGTGACATTGTCAAGCCATTGGGTGTTTTCGAGATACCAATCAACGGTTTTTTCAAAACCTTGATCAAAGGTTACAGATGGTTCCCATCCGAGATCTTTGGTTAGTTTTGAAGAGTCGATGGCGTAGCGCAAGTCGTGTCCAGCGCGGTCGGTCACGTGTGTGATGAGTTTCTCAGACGTTCCTTCAGGTCTGCCAAGTTTACGATCCATGATTTGGCATAGTTTCTTGACCAAATCAATGTTTTTCCATTCGTTGAATCCGCCGATGTTGTAGGTTTCTCCATCTTTTGCTTTATGGAAAATGATATCAATGGCACGTGCGTGGTCGTTGACCCAAAGCCAGTCACGTACGTTCAGTCCCGCACCATAGATTGGAAGAGGCTTGTTATGTTTGATGTTGTTTATAATCAACGGAATGAGTTTTTCTGGGAATTGGTTGGCTCCGTAGTTGTTGGAGCAGTTGGAAATGACTTCGGGCATTCCATAGGTGGAGTGATAGGCCCGCACTAACATGTCCGCACTTGCTTTGCTCGCGCTATATGGACTGCGAGGGGAGTATGGGGTGGTTTCAGTGAAAAAACCGGTTTCGCCTAATGAGCCATAGACTTCGTCGGTAGAGATTTGGTAGAAACGTTTGCCTTCATAGTTTCCGTTCCATTGTGCTTTTGCCGCGTTTAGAAGGTTTGCCGTTCCGACGATGTTGGTCATGATGAAAGCGTTGGGATCTTTGATGGATCGATCGACGTGACTTTCGGCGGCAAGGTGAATGACACCATCAAAGGCGTATTGCGCAAAAAGAGCGTTAACAGCCTTATCATCTCGGATGTCGATTTTGACGAATTTATAATTCGGTTTGTTATCAATGTCTTTCAAGTTCTCCAAATTGCCAGCATAGGTAAGGCAATCGAGATTTATGATTTCATAGTCTGGATATTTGTTGACAAAGAGGCGGACAACGTGTGAGCCGATGAATCCAGCTCCTCCGGTAATGAGAATGCGTTTGTTCATTTTGTTTTTCGGATTAATTACATACAAAGATAATTGAATTTTGCATGATAATGCGTACTTGTTCGTTCTGAAAGGATTATTGAATCTTTTTTTTGATTTATGAAGTTGTGAAATAGAGAAAAAAACGTACCTTTGCGTCCGCTTTTCGAGAAAAAGCAATATTGTAATACACAAAAATTTATTTTCATTTATGGCAACTAAAATTAGATTGCAGCGTCACGGTCATAAGGCGTATCCTTATTATCACATCGTGATTGCAGATGCACGCGCACCACGTGATGGTCGTTGCATTGAACGTATCGGCACTTACAATCCAAACACGGATCCAGCGTCGGTAACATTGAAGTTTGAACGTGCCCTTTATTGGGTTAACGTCGGTGCTCAACCAACGGACACGGCACGAAACATTTTGTCTTCGGAAGGTGTTTATTTGATGAAGCACTTGCAAGGTGGCGTAAAGAAAGGCGCCTTTGACGAAGCGGAGATGCAAAAACGTTTTGACGCTTGGAAACAGCAAAAGGAAGCTGCTTTGAATAAGCAAAAGAACGATAAGCAATCGAAGGCTGAGGCGGCTTACAAGCAACGTCAAGAAGAAGAAAAAGCGAAGAACAAGGCGAAGTCTGAAGCTATCGCACAAAAGTTGAAAGAAGCAGCCGCTGCAGAAGCTGAGGCTGCAAAAGAAGCTGCCGAAGAGGCTGCTCCTGCAACGGAAGAGACCGCTGCCGCAGAACCTGCTGCAGAATAAGTCGAAACAAGGAAAAGAGAGAAAACCATGGTTGCAAAGCCATGGTTTTTTTGTTTTCTGGAAAGTTCAGTTAGCGGAATTGTGCGTGAAAGAATAAAGGTTCAATGTGTTTTCAGATTCCGTTTAGAACAAGTGTCGCAACATTCGCAGTCGCAGTTGTTTTTGCCAGAGTTGCGTATAAATCGATTCATTGCTCTAATCACATAGAAAAGAGATATGAGAATGATGAGCGCAACGGAAATGGTTTGAAACATTGTTTATAAGAGTGTTGCAAAATGGAAGAATGCAAAAGAGAGAATCCAAGCGACTGCCGTGGTATAGAACACTTCAAAGACAGCCCATTTCCATCCCGCTTCTTTGCCAATGGCGACAATGGTGGCAATGCAAGGGAAGTATAGGAGCACGAAGAGCATGAAGGTATATGCCGAAACGGGGGTAAAGACTTTCTGTCCCATGCGGTTTCCGGAGGAGAAGGTCTGTTCTCGAAGTTTTTCGTGGAGAGAAGTGGAGTTCTCGTCCACGTCATCGCCCGCTTGGTAAAGAACGCCCATGGTGCTTACTACAATTTCTTTTGCAGCGGCACCGGTCAAGAGTGAAACGCCCATTTTCCAATCGAAACCAAGAGGAGAAACAAGCGGCTCGACGGCATGTCCGATTTTTCCGATGAAGGAATTCTCTATACGTTGTTCCTCGGGTAGTTGCGGATTGCGAGGAAAATAGCCTAATGCCCATATTATAACGGATCCGGCTAAAATGACCGTTCCCATTTTCTTGAGGTATTGTTTCCCTTTCTCCCACATGTGAATCAGTGTGCTTTTGAGAGTAGGGATTCGATAAGGAGGGAGTTCCATGACAAAGGGAACTTCCTTTTTGGAAAAGACTAATTTGTTGAGGAGAAGGGCTGAGCAAATGGCAACCAGAATGCCCGTGAGATAGAGAGAAAGAAGGATGAGCCCTTGGCTTTGGGAGAAGAATGTGCCAACCAGGAGAATGAAGATGGGAAGTCGCGCGGAGCAGGACATGAAGGGGATGATGAGCATGGTCAGTATTCTGTCACCGCGGTTATCAAGTGTTCGTGTCGCCATGATGGCGGGTACGTTGCATCCAAAACCCATGACCATTGGGATAAAGGATTTGCCATGCAAGCCTATCTTGTGCATAAGACAATCCATGATAAAGGTGGCTCGCGCCATGTAGCCTGTATCTTCGAGTAATGAGATGCAGAAAAATAGGATAAGGATGTTGGGCAAGAAGATGATGACTCCACCCACACCGCTAATGATACCTTGCGTGAGCAGGTCTTTGAGTGGCCCTTCTGCCATGTTTTCGGCAACAAAGTCGTTAAGCCAAGAGACAAACTGGTCAATCCAATCCATGGGATATTGTCCGAGGACGAACGTGGCATGGAAAATCAAGAAAAGGATGAGGATGAAGATAGGGTAGCTAAGCCATTGGTGCGTCAAGATTTTGTCAGGATCGAATTTGCGGCTTTTGGTTGATTCTTCTTTGGGAAGTGTTCGTGTTTCCTTGAGCGCGCCGTCAATGAATCCATACTTTGCGTCTGTAATGATTGTTTCGGAGGTTTCGCGATATTCTTTCTGAAGACGCTCCGTTTCATTCTTTGCGACTTCCTCTATTTGTTGAGCGTTGTCGTAGGATTGGATGAGGTTAGAGAACGTTTTGTCTTGCTCGATGAGTTTGATGGCAATGTAGCGTGAGGAAATGCGGTCGGTGAGTTGTTTGTCTTTCCAAAGTTCCTTTTGTATGTTTCGGATGGCTCGTTCAATCATCACACCGTAGTTGATATGAATGTGGCGAACAACAGGGTCGGCATCTTCATAAACTTCGATGGATTTGTCCAGCAGGTCTTCAATACCTATTCCTTTGTTTGCGGTGGTCGGGATGATAGGGATTCCTATCATTTCGCCAAGGTGTTGGTAATCGAATTTGATGTTTTTCTCCAATAGTTCATCATACATGTTCAAGGCAATGATGACCTTGATGTCCATGTCAATAAGTTGTGTTGTCAGAAAGAGGTTTCTGTCAAGATTGGAGGCATCTATGACATTGATGACAATGTCTGGTTTGTTTTCGAGTATGTGGTCACGTACAAAGCGTTCTTCTGGCGAGTATTCAGTGATGGAATAGGTGCCTGGAAGGTCAGTGACGTTAAGTTTGTAGTCTTTCCAGTTTTTGCTTGCCATTTTGGCATCGACGGTCACGCCGCTGTAGTTCCCGACGTGTTCGTGTTGTCCGCTGATATGGTTGAAGAGGGTAGTCTTGCCAGAGTTTGGGTTCCCGACGAGGGCTATGTTGATGGTTTTCCCTTTTTCAAGAGCGACCGCTTGTATTTTTTCTTCGTCAATGGTGCCATTGTATTGGTTGGCAATGACGGAGTCATCGTTTTTGACGATTTCAATGAGTTCGGCTTCACTTCTGCGTAGGGAAATGCGATAGCCCATGATTTCGTATTCAATGGGGTCGTTGAAAGGTGCTTTTTTGACTACGCGCACTTTTTTCCCTTTGACGAATCCCATTTCGATGATGCGTTTTCGGAAGGCGCCTCGCCCGTACACTTTGACGATATAACCTTGTTCATCGTTTTCAAGTTCGGAAAGGAAGTGGGCGGAATCGTTGTATGACATGGCAATAAAAGATATAGTGCAAAATTACCTAAAACCTTATTGCAAAGGACTCCCAATAAATGGGGATTTTTTTAGAACCAAAGGCCGAAGTTCGCATTGATGACCGGTCGGTCGTATTCGGGGGAGTAGGCGACGGTGAGGTCTAAAGGTCCGAGAATTGTCTTCATGCCATAGCTAAGCGCTAAGCCCCAAATGGATTCTTTATCTGTAGGGTCAAAGATGTCGTTGGCGGAGTACATGACGTTGGCACGAGCGGTAAGGTAGTTGTTCTTGTAGAATCGGTATCTGATGCCCGTTTGTATGACAGCGACGTTGTTGTCAATGATGTTTATGCTTTTGAGTCCGTAGAAAGGTAGGTGATGTTCAAAATATGTGGCGTATTCAGTGGCGCCAATTATGTTATTTTCAAAGATGGAGAGGTCTTTGCCACGCATGATGATTCGTCCGTAGAGGTCAAGAAGAAGGGCGACTCGGTCGTAGTGTCCGGAGACGGGAACAACGTTTCTCATTTTACCGTAGAGGATAGGGATGGCGTGATCGTCTTTGAGGTAGTCGCTCATGAGGGAGCCTTCGAGAACCATGTTGGTTCCTGCGTAAGGAAAGTAGAAGTCATCCCATGTGTCCATGGACAATCGAAGGTAGAATTGTCCGGGAAGGCTTTTCCTGTCAAGGTCAAGGGATTCGAAGTCCGGGTCAAGGAAGAGTTCGGACCAATAGAACTTAAGTCGATAGCCCACTTCAGTGTCGAAGATATGGAAGAATCGCGTTTTTGCAAAGATGTTGGCTTGCGCGAACCAAATTTGGGCGGAAGAAACGCTGTTTTTCCCTTTATAAATGGTGTATTGTCGAACCTTTCCTTTCAAGTCAATGCCGAAGACAGGGAAGTCCTTGTAGTGGAGCTCGGAGAGCAATTCGACAGCAGGATTGGCTGAGAGTTCAACGCTTCCGGAAATAAGTCCAAATCGCTTGGTATAGTCACGGGCGTTCATGTTAAGCAAGATGGCGGCCGCGTCAACGTTGTTGACATGGAATCCGACGTTGCGTGTGACGTTACGTTTATCAGAGGCGTAAAAGGTGAGAGTTCGTCCGTCACCGGTGGTATCTTTGTCCATAAGGTAGTAGAACTTATCGAGAGGTTCCACTCCATAAGCTTTATTGATAGCGCACTTGATGTCTGCGGCCGAGAGGGTGTCCGGAACGCGCAGTCGCATGTCGTTTTTCAGCACATAGTGAGGAATGGCGGAAGAGCCTTTAACACGAATCTCTTTGATATACCATCTGTCGGCGGGTTTCTTTCTGTTGCTGTCCACGGGTACGGTCAGCGCATAGCGTTGTTTGAGTTGCCTAAGTTCGTTAATATGCTCGAGAGCCGCTTTTTCTCCACGAAGAATGAGCGTATCAACCGCCTCGCCATAGAAACTGCTAACGTTGTATCCCGTAAGGTCGGGACGAATGATAACATTGCATTTCTTTTCGTCTTGTTCTTGTTTGATAGGGTCGTAGAGGGTCATCAGTTGTCCTGCCACATCAATGATGTTGCCTATTTTTTCCTCATCCATTAATGTGGTTCGAATATCAATGCCGATGATGATGTCCGCTCCTAACTTGATGGCCTCGTCAATGGGAAAATTGTCCACTATGCCACCGTCGACTAATAATCTTCCGTTACGATAACTTGGTTCGAAAGCGGCAGGAATCGCCATGGATGAGTACATGGCGGTAGGCAAGTCACCGCTGGACAGCACAACTTTTTCACCCGTAGAGAAGTCGGTAGCAACACAAGCGAATTTTCGTTTCAAGTCCTTTGTGAAGTCTATGCTGTCAGGAACGTCACCTGTCAATCCGCAAAAGAGGTTGATCACGTTCTGACCTCTCATGACGCTTTTGGGGAGGGAGAACAAACCGTTGCCCTTGTTAGAGATAGGGATAGACAATTGATAGCGTTGTCGAATAGTTTGTTTGTTCTCTGAAAGGTAGCGTCGTGGCACGCGATCGCTCAAAACGTCCAACCAATTCTGTTGGCGGCAAAGATTTGCGATCTCGTCTGCCGTATATCCTGTCGCGTATAGACCTCCGACGATGGAACCAATCGAAGTGCCGACTACAATGTCAACAGGAATGCCTTCTTCTTCCAATACCTTCAGAACACCAATTTCGCTGAACCCCTTTGCGCCACCACCCGCTAAGACAACTGCCACTTGTGGACGTTTGCTCTCGGCACGCGTCTTAAGCGGAATTGCCGTTATAAAAAGGGTAAGACCAACGACAAAGGCTTGTGCGAATAGTGACTTCATTCTTAACTCTTATTCACTATAGTTATGGTCAATGACAACGCTTATGTCCATGTCAGGCATTGCTTCTTTCAATTGCCCGAGAACTTCTTGATGTAATCTTCTCTCATCGCGTACAGACAAAGTCGGAACGACGTCAATTGACACTCGATTCTCGTTCTCGAAATAGAAGAAACCATGCATTTGGGCGATGTCCTTGTTCTTCTTCAGAGTTTGCATTACGGTGTTCTGCAACTCTGTCCGTTTATTGTCTCCTGTCGCAATGGCATAGATTCCAACGGTTAAGATAATGTTGTGACGTTCATACATCTGTTCGGTAATCATGCGTGTCAGGCCGTGAATTTGATGCGCGTTCATAGTGTCATAGACATTGATGTGTAGCGAACCGATGAGCACGTCTGGACCATAGTTATGCAGGATGATGTCAAACACGCCATGAACGTCTTTGAAATCCATTACTTCTTGTTTTAACTCTTTGATAAGTTCTGGAGATATGCGAGCACCCAACAAGTCGTTTATTGGTGAAATAATCATCTCGACACCCGCTTTGATGATGACAATGGAGATGAGGGAACCAAGGATTCCATCAATTGAGACCTCAAAGAGGAGCATGATGATTGCCGAAATGAGTGTCGCTAACGTGATGATGGCGTCAAAGAGGGCGTCAGCACCGGACGCGGTCAATGCGTCACTGTTCAGTTGTTCGCCTTTTTTCTTGACATATCGTCCCAATAACAATTTCGCTATGATGGCTACAACGATAATGACAAGCGTTGTCGTTGAATATACGGGTTCCGTAGGCTCAAAAATCTTTTTTGCCGACTCTATCAACGACGTGATACCAGCCGAGAGAATGATGATGGCAATCACAATGGCACTGAAATACTCTATACGGCCAAAGCCAAATGGATGTTCTCGATCTGCCGGGCGTGCGGACAATTTCGTCCCGACAATGGTGATGACGCTGGACAATGCGTCGCTCAAGTTGTTCACCGCGTCCATCACGATGGCTATTGAGTGTGAGGCAACGCCTACTAAAGCCTTGAACGTCGCCAAAGCAATGTTGGTGATTATGGCGACAATGCTTGTCTTGATAATTTGTTTCGAACGGGTATTGGACGTTTCCATTTTTTTTGACAAAAATGAATAATCAACTCTTTTCTGTCTGATAATTGGTCTGATTCTTGATTTTGTAAAGATACGTTTTCTTTTTTTCTTTTTGGTAATCCTAACGTAAAAAAGAAGAGCAAGGTTGTTTTGCCTCGCTCTTCTTTCTGAGTTATGTCTCAATTCTTATCCGCTTGTCGGCGGATGGAATTTTTACTTTATTCGATCGTAACCGTATTTAGCCACGTTGCCTAATTGCTCCTCAATGCGAATCAATTGGTTGTATTTTGCCATACGGTCGGTACGGCTCATGCTGCCCGTCTTGATTTGACCGGAGTTCGTCGCCACGGCGATGTCAGCGATGGTCGTGTCTTCGGTTTCACCAGAACGGTGGGAGGTAACTGTATTATAGCCGTGACGATGTGCCATTTCAATAGCATCCAGCGTCTCGGTCAAAGAACCGATTTGGTTAACCTTGATAAGGATAGCATTGCCGGCACCCATCTTGATACCCTTCTGCAAGAACTTGACATTGGTTACGAAAAGGTCATCACCAACGAGTTGGCACTTATCGCCAATTGCCTTGGTGAGTTTTACCCATCCGTCCCAGTCGTTTTCGTCAAGACCGTCTTCGATAGAGTCAATAGGGTATTTCTCAACGAGTTGTTTGAGGAATTCGATTTGCTCATCGTCCGAAAGTTTCTTTCCGTTAGGATCCTTTTTCTTGCCGTCCTTGAGTTGTTTGTAATCGTAGAAGAATTTGTCACCTTCTTTCACGCAAAATTCAGAAGCGGCGCAGTCCATTGCGATGCGAACATCGTCGCCTGGTTTGTAGCCAGCGTCCTTGATGGCTTGGCAGATGCTGTCAAGAGCGTCTTCGATACCGTCAAGAGCAGGAGCGAAACCACCTTCGTCACCGACAGCCGTGCTCAAACCGCGTTTCTTGAGCAGTTTAGCGAGAGCGTGGAATACTTCAGCACCCATGCGGATGGCCTCTTTTTCAGATTTGGCACCTACAGGGCGAATCATGAACTCTTGGAAGGCGATAGGAGCGTCGCTGTGAGCACCACCATTGATAATGTTCATCATTGGAACAGGCAGAACATAAGTGTTGGTGCCACCGATGTAGCGATAGAGAGGAAGTCCCATATAGTCAGCGGCTGCGTGTGCGGCAGCAAGTGAAACGCCAAGGATGGCGTTAGCACCCAATTTAGACTTGGTAGGTGTTCCGTCAAGCGCAATCATGGTTTCGTCAATGAGACGTTGGTTGAGAACCGACATGCCACGCAATTTAGGAGCGATGATGTTATTGACGTTGTCAACCGCTTTTTGTACACCCTTGCCACAATAGCGATTCTTGTCGCCATCACGAAGTTCAAGAGCTTCGTTCTCGCCAGTAGAGGCACCGGAAGGAACGGAAGCGCGGCCAACGATGCCGCTTTCAAGAGTAATGTCAACTTCTACAGTCGGATTGCCGCGTGAGTCCAAAATCTCGCGAGCATGAACGTCTTCGATGATCATTTGATTTGATGATTTTTTAGGTTAGTATTAGTTATGTATTGATTTGTGCTTGATATAGTTGCGAACCGAAAAAACAATTTTCCTATTTTCTACATAAGCGATTGCAAAGATATATATTTATTGAGAGAAAATGTGTTTCGAATATAAATAAATACCTTTTTGTTACAAAAAATGAAAAATAATAGTAATTTTGCAACCAAAATAGTCTGTTTTGTTGTCGAAATTATATCAAAATAACGTTATAAACTGAGAGAAATGAATCAAGTATCAGAGCGTTTGGCGAGTTTGTCGCCGTCGGCGACTTTGGCGATGAGTCAAAAGAGCGCGGAGTTGAAAGCAAAGGGTTTGGATGTAATCAATTTGTCGGTAGGCGAGCCGGATTTTTACACGCCAGAGAATGTGAAGGAGGGTGCGATTAAGGCGATAGAAGATAATTATTCGTTTTATACGCCGGTGGCAGGATATGTTTCGTTGCGCGATGCAATTTCAGAGAAGTTGAAGAAGGAGAACGGTTTGACGTATGGTGTGGATCAGATTGTCTGTTCGAACGGAGCGAAGCAAAGCGTGTGCAACACGATTTTGTGTTTGGTAAATCCGGGGGATGAGGTGATTATTCCCGCGCCGTATTGGGTTAGTTACAGTGAGATGGTGAAGTTGTCGGGTGGCAAGAATGTGATTGTGTACGCAGGCAAGGAGCAGGATTACAAGATGACGGCTGATCAGTTGGAGGCGGCAATCACGGAAAAGACGAAAGCTTTGATATTATGCTCGCCATCGAATCCGACGGGAAGCGTATATACAAAGGAGGAGTTGAGGTCGTTGGCGGCGGTATTGGCTCGTCATGAGCAGGTGATGGTGATTTCGGATGAGATTTACGAGCACTTGAATTATGAGGGAAGTCATGAGAGCATCGCCCAGTTCGATGAGGTGCGTGACCGGGTTGTTATTGTGAACGGTGTGTCAAAGTGTTATGCGATGACGGGTTGGCGTTTGGGTTGGATAGCGGCTCCGACGTGGGTAGCGAAGGCCGCGACAAAGTTGCAGGGGCAGTATACGTCAGGTCCTTCTTCGATAGCGCAAAAGGCCGCGGAGGTGGCGTATCGCGGTGATCAAGGCAGTGTGGAGGAGATGTTGCAGGCGTTCAAACGGAGGCGAGATTTGATTGTGGAGTTGGCGAGCGAGATTCCGGGGTTTGAGGTGAATTGTCCCGCGGGCGCGTTTTATATTTTCCCGGATTGCAGCGCGTATTTCGGGAAACGAGTTGGCGAGAAGGTGATAGAAAGTTCGTCAGACTTGGCTTTGTATCTGTTGGAGAAGGCGTTGGTGGCGAGCGTAGGCGGTGACGCGTTCGCGGCTCCGAATAATATTCGTTTTTCGTATGCAAAGGGTGAGGATGACATCAAGGAGGCGTTTAAGCGAATAAAGGCAGCGTTGGCGGAGTTGAAGTAAGGGGAAAGAAATCTTTTTTAGGAAGACCTAGGAAAACCTAGGAAGTTCTATGAAAAATGAGGAGATGAGAATTAAGAATTAAGGGTTTAGCGATGGGAGAATTGATTATTCCAGAAGGGTATAAGTCTGTGTTGAACAAGAAGCAGACGGAACGGTACATTAAGTTGGTGAAGGATTATTTCCAAGAGAACCTGGCGGCAGAATTGAAGTTGAGTCGCGTGACGGCTCCTCTGTTCGTGCTGAAGGGCACGGGTATCAATGATGACTTGAACGGGGTGGAAAGGGCGGTGTCGTTCCCGATTTTGGATTTGGGAGACAAGCAGGCGGAGGTGGTGCATTCGCTGGCGAAGTGGAAGCGTTTGACTCTGGCGGAATTAGGTATCGCCGTGGGTCATGGTATCTATACGGATATGAACGCGATACGCAGTGATGAGAGTCTTGATAACATTCACTCGCTGTATGTGGACCAATGGGATTGGGAGCGTGTGATAGCGGCCGACCAACGGACGGTTTCGTTTTTGAAGGTGATCGTGAAGCGGATATATAACGCGATATTGAGAACGGAGTTCTATATTTCGGAGATTCTTCCGGATTTGCAGCCGACGTTGCCAGAGCATATTTATTTCATTTCGGCGGAGCAATTGTTGCAACGTTATCCGAACTTGTCGGTGAAGGAGCGAGAGAACGCTATAACGGAGGAGTTTGGCGCGGTGTTCGTGATGGGAATAGGCGGTGCGTTGTCAAATGGTGAGCCGCATGACGGCAGGGCTCCGGATTATGATGACTGGTCAACGCTGAACGATGAAGGGTTTAACGGTTTGAATGGTGACATTCTGCTATGGAACAGCACGTTGCATCGCGCCGTTGAGATTTCGAGCATGGGTATCAGGGTAAACAAGGAGTCGTTGTTGCGACAATTGGCACTTTGTCATAACGAGGACAGGGAGAAGTTGTATTTTCATCAAAAGTTGTTGAATGGTATGTTGCCATTGTCAATAGGTGGCGGCATCGGTCAATCAAGGTTGTGCATGCACTTGTTGCAGAAGGCGCATATTGGTGAGGTGCAGGCGAGCATTTGGCCGGAGAAGCAACGGCTGGCGTGTGAAAAGGCGGGTATTCACTTGATTTAGCTAAAAGTTTAAGAGTTAAGCGGACGGATTGCAAATCAGTCCGAGCGACATCATAGGAAATTATAGAAAGGCCTAGGATATTATAGGAAGGCGTAGGACGTTATAGGAAGAACGAAGAGTTGAGAGGGTGAGGGTGAAACGAAGGAGGTTTTTTTGATTAGATGGTTTCGGTAGAACAGATTTCGATGGAGTTCAGCGCGCGCGCCGTGCTGGAGGATGTCTCATTCCAAATCAACGCGAAGGAGAAGATTGCCTTGGTGGGGAAGAACGGTGCCGGGAAGTCAACTTTGTTGAAGATTCTTGCAGGACGACAGATTCCCACTTCGGGTAAGGTTGTTGCGCCAAAGGAAATGAAGGTGGGCTATTTGCCTCAGCATTTGTTGACGAATGACGAAAGAACGGTGAGGGAGGAAGCAGAATTGGCGTTTGAAGATGTGCTGAGACAGAGGAAGAGGGTGGAAGAGTTGTCAAACCGAATGGCGGAACGAGAGGATTATGATTCGCAGGAGTATCTGGGGTTGATAGAAGAGTTGACGCACGCTACGGAACGTTTGCAGATGATGGGCGGGGATGAGTGTGAGGCTGAATTGGAGAAGACGCTGATGGGGCTTGGGTTCACTCGTGGGGATTTTGATCGTCGCACGTCAGAGTTCAGTGGCGGATGGCGCATGAGGGTGGAGTTGGCGAAGATATTGTTGAGCAAGCCTGATTTGTTATTGTTGGACGAGCCGACGAATCATTTGGACATAGAATCAATAGAGTGGTTTGAAAGTTTTTTGAAAACGAGCGGTGCTGCGGTAGTTTTGGTAAGCCATGACCGAGCGTTCATCAATCGTGTGACGGGTCGGACGATAGAGATTTCGTTGGGTAGGATTTTTGATTACAAGGTTTCGTATGACGAGTATGTGACACTGCGAGCGGAGCGACGTGAACAGCAGTTGAGGGCATATAGGAACCAGCAGAAGATGATTGCGGAGACGGAAGATTTCATAGAGCGTTTCCGATATAAGGCGACGAAATCGGTTCAGGTGCAAAGCCGAATAAAGCAACTTGCGAAGTTGCAGATGGTGGAGGTTGATGAGGAGGACACGTCAGCATTGAACTTGAGGTTTCCACCTTCGCCAAGAAGTGGTCAGATTCCTGTTGAGATAGAGGGGTTGTCAAAGTCGTATGGAAATGTGAATGCGCTTGAGAATGTCTCGCTCATCATAAACAGGGGTGAGAAAGTGGCTTTTGTCGGGAAAAATGGTGAAGGAAAATCGACGTTAGTGAAGTGCATTATGAATGAGATTGGTGACTACACGGGGAAGTTGAAGATTGGTCATAATGTACAGATAGGTTATTTCGCACAAAATCAGGCATCGTTGTTGGATGGTGAGATAACGGTTTTTGACACGATAGACCGTGTGGCGGTAGGTGACGTGAGGACGAAGATTAGGGATATTCTTGCCGCCTTCATGTTCAAAGGGGAAGACATAGAAAAGAAGGTGAAGGTGTTGTCGGGCGGTGAACGGAGTAGATTGGCGATGATAAGATTGTTGTTGTCACCTGTGAACTTGTTGATCTTGGACGAGCCGACGAATCATTTGGACATGGCATCGAAAGACGTTTTGAAACGGGCGATACGGGAATTTGACGGTACGGCAATCGTGGTAAGCCATGATCGTGATTTTTTGGACGGTTTGGTAGATAAGATTTATGAGTTCAAGAATCACAGGATTCGAGAGTATATAGGCGGAATCTATGAATTCTTGAATTATAAGCGAATGGAGAATCTTGACGCTTTGAACGCTACCGCTCGTAAAGAAGAGGGCAGCGGGTTGAACGCGGAGAGTACGGAAAAGAAGAAGCAAAACCAGTTGTCGTATGAACAGCACAAACAGGCGACGAGGGAGATGCGCAAGTTGCAAAAACAAGTGGAAGAGGTTGAAAAAGAAATAGAGAAGATAGATATCGCAATTAAGGAGATAGAAGGGGAACTTTCGAATCCGGAAAAAGCGCAAGATGCGGAATTGTTTCAGCGATATGAAAGACTGAAAAGAGAACAGGAGCAGAAGATGTATGAATGGGAGATTTTAAGTGAATCTGTTCAAAAGAGTTCAAATGAGGGCGTTGTTGATTAGCCAATAAGTATGATCCGCACAAGAGTTTTTCAAGTAGAAAGTGAGATTTTGTTTGAATTAGGAAAGATTGGTCATTAAATATTGTTTGACTTATGTTTGGAATTGAAGATTTTGGAATAATAAGCGCATTTGTTTTGATTATTTTGTGTGTCGCCTTTTCTATATGGTTTGGCGTGAAATATTGGAACAAGGAGGACGAAAGGGATAAGAATGAATAGCCTTGCGTCAGGCATGAAAGAATAAGGTCAAAAAAAACAAAGAAGATATGGATCCGTTCGTTATTGGTTTTGTTGTCATACTATATTTCCTTGCCTTGGTATATCTCGGCTGGATGGGTTATAAGAAGACTTCTAATTCAGATGACTATCTGGTAGGCGGTCGGCAGATGAACCCCATAGTGATGGCGTTGTCGTATGGTGCCACGTTCATTTCTGCTTCAGCCATAGTGGGCTTTGGAGGTGTTGCAGCCGTGTTCGGAATGGGGATTGAGTGGTTGTGCTTTTTGAACATGTTTGTGGGAGTGGTGATTGCGTTTATTTTCTTTGGTCGTCCGACAAGACGATTGGGAGCGAAGTTGCATGCGGGTTCGTTTGCGGAGTTGATGGGTAAGTTCTACAAATCGAACGGCATCCGAATTTTCATGTCGATAATCATCTTTATTGGAATGCCAATATATGCCGCCGTGGTATTGAAGGGTGGAGCGGTGTTTGTGGAACGAATGTTCGGCATTGATTTCGATGTCGCCTTGCTCGTGTTTACGTTGATTATAGCGGCCTATGTGATTGCAGGCGGCATGAAGGGCGTGATGTACACCGACGCATTGCAAGCGGTGATAATGTTTGTTTGCATGTGTTTTCTTGCCTTTTGGATATTTCATGTCTTGGACATGGGATTTACAGAGGCAAACGGACGACTGACAGAGATGTCAGAACAGGTGCCAGAGAGGTTAAAATCGCTTGGACACCAGGGATGGACATCAATGCCAGCGTTGGGTTCCGCTCAATGGTACACGCTTGTCACGTCGTTGATTTTGGGTGTCGGAATCGGTTGTCTTGCGCAACCGCAACTGGTGGTTCGTTTTATGACCGTGAAGAGCACGAAGCAGTTGAATCAAGGCGTGTTGATTGGTTGCGTGTTTCTTGCCGTGACGGTGGGCGTGATATATTATGTCGGAGCCCTATCTAACCTGTTTTTCGTGAAGACGGAAGGAAAACTTGCCGTTGACGTTGTGCCAGACATGGATAAGATTATTCCATATTTCATTAGCCAAGCAATGCCAGCGTGGTTCTCGGTCGTATTCATGTTGTGTATCATCTCGGCAAGTATGTCAACGCTAAGTGCCCAATTCCACACGATGGGTGCTGCAGTTGGTTCGGATGTCTATTCGGTCGTGGCGGACAAGAAACGAAAGGGCGCAAAGGAAAGGAAAACGGGAGTCATCAGGATTGGCGTGTTGGTTTCCATACTGATTAGTTACGTGATTTGCTATTCTTTAAGCGCAGGAGTCATCGCCAAAGGAACATCGCTCTTTATGGGCGTGTGCGCCTCAACCTTTTTGCCAGCCTATTTTTGCGCTTTGTATTGGAAGGGCGTGACTCGACAAGGAGCCATGGCGAGCATGTGGACTGGTGCGTTGGTCAGCACTTTCTGTATGTTGTTTTTGCACGAGGCGGAATCGAAATCAATAGGTTTATGTCAAGCGTTGTTCGGTTGTGACACCTTGTTTGATGGAATGGAACCGTGGTTCCGGATAGATCCGATTTTGTTCGCATTCCCTCTGTCCGTGTTGGTGATTATCGTGGTTAGCAAAATGACGAAAAAGTAGATTGATATGATAGATGACATTATAGCCTATAATAAGGATTTTGTTTCGCAGAAGCGTTATGAACGTTATGTGACGGATAAGTATCCTGAAAAGAAGTTGGCGGTCTTGTCGTGTATGGATACACGCTTGACAGAACTGCTTCCAGCCGCTTTGGGATTGAAAAACGGAGACGCAAAGATTATCAAGAACGCAGGAGGATTGGTCATATCCGCTTTTGATTCCGCTATGAGAAGTTTGATTGTGGCGATTTATGAGTTGGGAGTGGAAGAGATTATGGTTGTGGCTCATTCGCATTGCGGCGCTTGTCATATGAATTATGGTCATTTTCATAAGGAAATGATAGCTCGTGGCGTGACGGATGAGACGCTTGACACGATAAGGAAATGTGGCATAGACTTGAATGCGTGGTTGGAGGGATTTAAGGACACGCCAGAATCGGTACGCAGGACGGTGGAAACAATAAAGACGCATCCACTTGTGCCCAAGAGTATCGTTGTCAGAGGGTTTATTATAGACTCCGTGACGGGTGCTTTGGAGGAAATAGAGTAAAAAAGTTCGAATCATGAAGAAGATATTGAACCCTTGGCGAGATCATCCGCAGTATAATTGTTTTGGCTGTTGTCCGGACAATCCAATTGGATTGCATTTGGAGTTTTATGAGGATGGTGAGTATATTGTCAGCACGTGGCAACCGGGGGAGAATTATCAAGGTTGGGTAGAAACGTTGCATGGGGGGATTATCAGTACGCTCATAGATGAGACTTGCGGATGGGTGGTCACGAGGAAAATGCAAACAAGTGGATATACCGTCAGTCTGAACGTGAAGTTCAAGAAAGCCGTGTCCACTAAGGAACAACGGGTCACGGTGAGGGCGAACGTCGTGAAACAAATGCGAAATCTCGTGTTTATACATGCCGAGGTGACGGATTCGAATGGTGATTTGTGTGCGGAAGGCGAAACGACATACTTCATGATGAACGAAGAAAAGGCGAAGGAGATGGGATTCAGGCATTGCGACGTGGAAGAATGACGTTCTTTTGAAAGAAAACGTTGGCGGTCGTAAGGGGAAAGATGATAGTGAAAAAAGTGTATATTTGCGCTAATATGAAAAGATTACTATCAGCCCTTATTTTATCTCTGATTTGTGCATCGGCAGGTGCATTTACCGTTGTTCTTGATGCGGGACATGGAGGACATGACCCTGGCGCTTTGGGAACAAAAGGCAGGGAAAAGAATATTACGTTGGCGGTTGTGAAGTTGGTGGGAGCAAAGTTGGATTCCGAACAAAAGGATGTCAAGGTTGTTTATACCAGGAAAAACGACGTTTATGTCACATTACAAGGGCGTGCGGATATTGCTAATAACGCAAAAGCGGATTTGTTTGTCTCGGTGCATGTGAATGCGAACAATCATAAAGAGTTGTTTGGTACGGAAGTGTACACGTTGGGATTGCACAAGAGCCAGTCGAACCTTGACGTGGCTATGCGAGAGAACTCCGTGATGACCCTTGAGACGGGATATAAGGAAAAATATGCAGGATTTGATCCGGGTTCGGTTGATAGTTATATTATGTTTGAATGCCTGCAGGACAGGTTTGTGGACAAGAGCGTATCTCTCGCTAAGTCAATAGGGGATAATTTTGGAGAGATAGGTCGTAAGAATCGTGGAGTGCGTCAAGCGGGTTTTTGGGTTTTGCATAAGACAGCCATGCCAGCCGTGCTTGTGGAGATAGGTTACATCACAAACCGCGATGAGCAAGATTATTTGGTTTCGGAAGAGGGACAAAAGAAAATTGCGGAGTGTATATATGACGGAATCGTAGAGTTTAAGAACGAATACGAAAAGAAGAGCGGAAAACAGAAATATTTGGAGGAAAGTCAGCAGGCAAATCTCAAACAAGAAAAGGAAGCGGACGCAGAACAAGCGAAGTTTGACGCGAAAGAGAAACGTCGTGAAGAAGCCCGACAGGCAGCCATAGAAATGAGCAAACAACCATCGGAGACGAAAAGTGGGCAAGGGAAACCTGTTGCTCCAAAAGAAAATGCGGTAGAAACTAATGTGACAAAAAACGAGAAGAAGGAGACAGAGAGTGATAAGGTGGAGTACAGACTTCAGGTGATGGCGTTGAACAAGCGGTTGCCAAAAGGAGACAGAGCAATGAAGGGATTGAACTTAGATTATTTTGAAGAGGGAGGTTACGTCAAATATACGTATGGGAATGAGGCGACTTATTCGGAGATTATGAAGAAGAAGGATGAAATAAAAGGGAAGTTTCCAGACGCGATGGTCGTGAAGTTCAGAAATGGAGTGAAAATCAAATAGACAAGGAGAAAAAGAGAGCGAAAATAGATAAACGGTATGAAAAGTTTTTGGAATAACGAGGTTAAGGTAGGCGCATTGGTCGTGGTGTGCGGGTTTGTATTGTTTTTCGGACTTAATTATTTGAAGGGATTCAATATCTTCAATCCGTCGAACTGTTATTATGCTCGTTATGAGAATTTGGACGGACTGACTGTTTCGTCACCGGTTTATATAAAAGGGTATAGAGTGGGGCAAGTGAGTGAGATTACGTTTGATTTCACCAAAAGCGTTCCTTTTGAAGTTACGCTTGACATAGATAATGACATTCATCTTCCGCAAGGAACAGTTGCGCACTTGGGAAATGACGGATTGTTAGGCGGAAAGTGCGTGTCGCTCTTGTTGAATTATAACGCCGGTGATTATCTTTCACAAGAAGACACGTTGCCAACATCAATGGCTCCTAACATGACGGACACGTTGGCTTTGGTGCTTTATCCTAAGCTGCAACGTTCGATAGAGAGCATGGACAGTCTGATGTTGTCCATGAACCGAATGCTGAACAGCAAAGAATTGAGCCGCTCGTTGAGGAATCTTGACAGTACGATGACGTATGTCGCCATGAGTTCAAAAGAGTTGGAAGGCGTGGTTCGCACGGAAGTGCCACAGACATTGCAGAGTGTGCGTCATGCAACGGACCAGTTGGCAGAAGTAGGGAAGAAGGTGAACGAATTGCCGTTGGACAGTACTGTGAACAACATGAACGAAACCGTGCGTGAGGTGCGTTATTTGGTCGAGAGACTTAACAGCGAAGAAGGCAGTTTGGGTTTGTTGCTGAACGATACTTCTCTGTACGGAAATTTAACGAAAACAAGTGCAAGCGCAGATGAATTGTTGCGCGACATGAAGGCAAATCCAAAACGCTATGTCCACTTCTCCATTTTCGGTGGTAAAAATAAAGAATAAAACGGATGGTATGCCATGAAAAAGTTGTTGTTGATGTGGGTCGTGGTCGTTCTGTTACCGCTAATTATAGCGTCATTTGAAGAATAGATGGGTTTTCTTTTAATGGTATTTCTTTTTTTCGTTAAGGTGAAGGTGGTTACGACAATTCCGAACTTCATGGTTAGGGTCGTTTCCGCATTCCAGTACATCAAAGTTGAAAAAATGGTGGTTGCGTTTCCCGACAAAAATGAACAATGGCAGAAATAAAAGGCATTCGCAACAATGTGTGCGAATGCCAGAATAAGAAATGAAACTGTGGATTGTAATCCACAGTTTTTTTTTGATTCTTATTTTAAGAATTTCTCTATGTTTCGGCTACCGTTGGAGAAGGTGGTAACCTTAATGGATATTCCATCAGATTCTGCGTCAATTCTGCGTCCATTGATGTCATAGTAGGTCACAGAAGATGCTTGGGAATCAGAGGCGCTTTCTTGCACGTCAGTGAGAATTTCAGAAGGAGTAACGCCAAGCAAATAGTCACAAGCGTTGCGAATGAGCTTTTGAGCGTCCTCTTTGAGATTGGCGGTTGACGCTTCGCTAATGCCGATGTTTAAGAACTTAGCCGTTGAAGGCGTACCACTGATGGATGTTCCCACAGGGATTTCAAAGATGGCGTCAGCATTGGTGTTAGAAGTAGGCGTGGCGAGCACGAGTACATCAGAAGAGGCAACAACTGAGTTCGCGTCCCATGTGGAGTGTGTTACGGCAGTCACAGCATTGTTATTGACAGAGGAGAAGAGTGCAAGGGTGGATGCCGAATATCCATTGAAAATATCGTGCGCGCGTCCTTCATCGGTCAAAGCGACCGAACGATCAGCCGTATTAATGGCGGTTCCCCAACTCCAAGTCGAGGAAGAGACCTTGAAGCACCAAGGCTTGAGGAGCAACATGGGCTTGAAACCGACATACTGCTCAAGGTCAGTCATGCCTTTGGCACTTGAAGACGGGAGAGGCGAGATGACAATCAAGTCGTAGGCGGAATAATCGTTGGTAGAATTCTTGGTCAAGTCCACGATTTGTGTGATATAAGAAGATGAAGAGTTAATAGCCTCTATGATTTTTGTGTCTGCCGCATTGGTGCCATCGGAGGTGCAATAAGCGATATAGGTCACGTCAGAGGACTTGACAAGAAGAGTGCAGATGATGGAAACAGGAACACCTGAACCTCCGATGGTTGAAACCGTGAATGTGTAAGAACCAATGGCTGCAGGAGTACCGGAGATTGTCAACGTCTTATCCGTAGAATTGAGTGTAGAAGAGAGACCGTCGGGGAGGGTGGTGACGGATGCCGAAGTCGCACCACCGGAATAGGTGAATATGATGTTTTCGAGCGGTTCACCCAATTTGATGAATTGTGATGTGGATGAGGTCGTAGAAAGCCCAGGAGGATAGTTGTCCACATTGCCGTATTCCGTGTAACCGAGGTCCGGAGCGGTGCCGGAGTAAGGAAGTCCAACTTCCACGCCTTTGTCGACGAGGTCGCTATTCTCGACCAGGAATAAGAATCCCGTTTCATAGAGCGTGCCGTCAGAATTGCGCGCGTGAAGAATGGTGGTGGTGTCAACGTTGAGGAAGTCAGCGTTGGAAACGGTAATGCCAGAGATGGTCCACGTGTTGTTTTTATTGACGAGGGTAGGGCATTTGAAGTAGTCGTTTGCCTTAGATTGGTAAGAGAGGCAGTTTTTGATTTCGAGCGAGGAGCCGCTGATATTGGAGAAGCCGAAGTTTGTTCCGTTGTTGTAGGCGGAAGAGTTATAAACTACCATAGCACCGCCATTGTTGTTTTGGTCATAACCGCGTGCCGTGTTGTTGACGGCAAGGCAGTTGCGTAATGTGATTTTGTTGTTCGTATAGTCTCCGCCAATCTTGAATCCGTTTCCGTTTCCGTTGTTGTAAAAGGAGGTGAGAGTGCAGGTGTGTTGACCACCTTTTTTGTCTGTGGTTTTTCCATCGGCAATAACGGACGAAATGAAGGAATTGTCAACGCCACCGGACATGCAACGTGGGTGATGGGATAGGTCGTAGGATGAAGGTCCATTTTGGTAGCAGATACAACTGTCAAGGATGGTAGGAGAGCCAGTGTTGACACGTTGGAAGAAATCCCATCCGTCGTCACTGTTGCCCCAAGCGCGGCAGCCGATGTAATGGTTCGGACCTGCGGAATTAGATGTATATTGTTTGTCGGCAAAGCCATCAGCGTTGCCGCCGAAGTCCGCGGCGGCATCGGTTCCTGTCATATAGTCGAAGTTGTCATAACTGTCGCAGTTGCGAATGATATTGCCGCCTCCGGACTTGTGTTGAATACCCGTGTCGCAGTTGCCGTATGTTTTCAAAAGTTCAAGGATGCAGTAACTGCCGTTGTTGATGATGCCGTTGTCACCCGCATAGCGCACGGTGAAACCTTTCAAGTGTAGGTAAGAGGTATTGGAATTGATGGACAAACCGGGATAACTTGAGCCGTAGGGTTGGTTGCGAAAGTCAAGTATGGGGTCGGCTCCGGGATAGGCACCGATGAAGATGCGTTTGGTAGCATTTCCAGTCTTGTTGATGCCAATTTTTTCAGAAAGATAATAGACACCATCAAGAAGAAAAAGCGAGTCGCCTGGTGAAGAAAGTTTTCCGATTCCTGACTTGAAGTCAGTAGGAGAGGATGCGGAGTTGCCATTGCCCGTACCCGAAGGGGAACAGTAGTAGTTGGCAGCAAAGGACGACGTCAGCGTGGCTGACAGAAAAGCGAACGCAAAGAAAAGGCGTTTCATAGTTATTAGATTGTGTTGTGTTTTAAGGTTTTTGCGAAGGAACGTATTGGGAATGATGCAAATATAACGTAATAATTTGTAATGATAAATCTAAAATGCAAAACAAAAGGTATATTATTCCGGGTTTTCTGCGGCAACATTTATTTTTTCTTCCTCATCAAATGAGTCAGATATGGAAATCACATTTGCAGAAGAAACCTTATCGTCGTTATCATACACATCCTCGTTCTCCTTGAAGTTCTCCACCTGTTCCATTACATCGCGGAACACTTCTGGCGTGTACTGTGGCGGATAGCCATTCTTGACAAGGCAAATCTTGATGTCTTGTTTCAACTGGTCACGAACTCGCTGATTATTGAGCCAATCGGCAAAGGAAGATTTTGCATCAATAATCTCTCGAATCTTACATGCAAGACTTTTACACTTATCATTGACAACAATACCGTCAACCTCTTTGTCTTCTCCGTATTCGAAGTTGTTCTTATCTCTTAGGTGAATCAGAATATCATAAAATGCCTTCTCTTCAAAGGTCAGTCCCAACTTACGAAAACTCTCACGGTCGGCCTGCATACCTTTGAGAATGTTCAGAGCTTGCTCAGTGGCATTCTTGATGATACTTTCCGCAGTGGCTTCCTGTGTTACACCAGCCTCTTGCTCTGATAGGAATTTGCGCCTGTCATGGTACTCCTGAATGGTAGCCTCCAGCATTTCCTGAAATTTCTTCGATGCTACTTGATTGGTCTTGCCATATTCTGAGATTTGCTTCCGAAGAATTTTTATCAGCGTTTCCAGTTTTGAGGCTGGCATCTTGATGTCTTCAAGCCTTTCCGTGAATTCAGGTCCGAAAATATCCATTTCTTCACCTTCTTCCAAAATGCTCTCCACATTATTATACTTCAAGGCCTCTTCCACCATCTTTGCCACACGCCGATTCATGGTGTCGGTATCAGGTGCGTCAGTACCATTCATTTTATAGACCATACCGGCAATAGCCATAAAGCATTGTGCCAATGCCGATTCCTCCTCGCTGAGTTCTCCAGAAGGCTGACAAAGGTCGTAAGCCTTTCGCATTCTCTTCACGTTTTGCAGGAAATAAGTCTTGAAATTAACTTTCTTCGTTTTCTTTCCATCCGTGCTGACAGAGTTAAAGTTCTCGTTTGATGAGAAAACGAACTCCGCAGCCTTTGCCAACAGAGTGTATCTTGTTGCCGGGTCGGTCTCCGGATTCAAGAATGGAGTCAAATCATAATTTCTGAACAAAGCCTTCAGAATCTCCATGTACTCACGGAAGATGAGAGTAGCCTGTTCTATATCATCTTCGGTTAATGCAACGGAATTGTCGCCACCATACATCTTCCTGGCTTCCAGCATCTGGTCACGAATGCCGATATAGTCAACTATCAAGCCATACGCCTTGCCAGGGTATTTTCGGTTAGCTCGGCTGATGGTCTGTATCAACGAATGTTTCTGCAACGGCTTGTCGTTGTACATATAGGTAAGGCATTCCACATCGAAGCCCGTTATCCACATATCCACCACAATGACGATACGGAAGTTGGAATGCTCCTGCTTGAAGGCAGCATCCAAGTCTTCCGAACGTTGGTCGTTCTTCACCCCTCCGAGATAATTGTACATATCGGCCGCGTCATTGCTTCCCACGCTGGCCACCATTGCGATAGTCGGCATTTCCTTCAGTTCTTTAAGCTCTTCAGGCGAAACATTGACACCTTCAGGTGTTTTCCTTTCATCAAACCATTCAGGATAATGAGCCTTAAATTTCAACAGTAAGTCGTAAGCAATCTTTCTGTTTGAGCATACAATCATCGCCTTCTGTACTCTGTCCGGGTCGTTGGCTACGGAAGACACGTAATGGTCATGTATATCAACGGCAAGTTTTTCAAGACGGTCGGGTTCGCCAAGAATCATCTCTAACGAACTCATGGCCTTCTTGCTCTTTGCAATGTCTTCTTTGGTCGAACCTTCGTCTGCGCACTTGGCGTAATAAGCCTCAATCTCTTTGGCTTTCTCCTGATTCAGCAACACCTTGGCAATGCGTGGATGATACTTGATAGGCACAGTTATCTTGTCGGCAACAGCCTGATCCATCGTGTAACGATCTATCTCGTCGCCGAAGGTTTGGTAGGTTTCAGCGATGGGTGTTCCTGTAAAGCCTACGAATGTCGCATTGGGCAATGCTTCACGTAGTACCTTGGCGTATGGCTTTGACAGCATGGCACGCATATTTTCGTCAGCATCCTCGCTGAACTGAATGCGCTTTGAGCCTTCAATCTGTGTGCGGTGCGCTTCATCGCTAAAGCAGATGATGTTGCTTCGTTCATTGACAAGTCCGATGGGGTCATCCTTCCTGTCGCAGAACTTCTGGATAGTGCAGATGAAGAAACCACCGCTGTCTCTCAGACTAAGTTCTTCACGCAGCTTTTTACGGCTTGGCACAACCGAAACCTCACCCAAGCCAAGGAACTCAGTACTCTTGGTAAAGAGTTTTGCTCCTTGTTTCTGAAGGTCTTCGCGGTCAACAATCATCAGTATCGTAGGCGAACCTATCTCGGCAGCACAACGCAATGAGAGCTGACGGGCAAGGAATGCCATCGTATAGGTCTTGCCGCATCCAGTGGCACCAAAGTATGTTCCACCTTTACCGCTTTTTGTTTTCACTGATTTAATGACACTCTCCCTAAGAAGTCGTGTGGCGAAGAACTGTGGATAGCGACATACTATTTCCTTTTCATCACTGTCAAAGTTCTCATCTTGGAAATACACATAGTCCCTGAATATCTCCAAAAACCTTTCTGGGCGATAAACACCTCTCACCATTGTCTCCAACTCGTCGAAAGGCATGGTGCTTACCTTGTCGCCATTCTCCACACGTCTCCAAGCATAGAAATGTTCGTATGGCGTGCGGACTGTTCCCAATCGAGTCTTTACTCCATCACTGATACAAGCCAAAGGACAGTAATGAAGCAGTCCTGGAATATCTCGCCAATAGCGGATGTTGATTTGCTCCCAAGCATCTTCAATCGTGGCATTGACATCTGCAGGATTCTTCAGTTCTATCACGCAGACGGGTATTCCATTTACGTATAGCAGCACATCAGGGCGGCGGTTCTTTACAGCACCATTATTGATGTATTCCACTGTGAACTGGTTGACTACGCGGAAGATATTTGTGTTCTCTTTCTGCGGATTATCTAAGCACGCGAAATCTATCAAGTTGACTGTCGTTGGTCTTCCGTCTTTATCAACGGCTGGCACACCATTCACCATCCACTTATAGACTTTATGCAATGTGGCAAAATCAGAATCGGCACCCACCAGTCTCACGTTATCCGCTATTCGTTGCAGTTCCTCGTCCTTCACGTTCTTATTGTTGTCTTTCAAGAACTGAAGCAGGTCATCCACAATGAGCACTTCCTTTCTGTTAGCTCTGGGAATAGAGTCACCATAAAAGTATTGCCAGCCTTCTCGTTCAAGGAACGCAATAAGAGCATTCTCGTAATCGCTCTCCACAAAGTGACCGTTGATGTTCATTAATTTTGCCATATTTTATTTTATAATTATATGGGACTTCAATCAATGCAATTTGGAAATAGGAACATCCGTCCCGTATTCATAATCAAATAGTTCTGCAACCATATGCTTAATTACAATATTATTCAACTTATAAACCACAGGCTTCTCCTTGAATTCTTTAGTATTTTCATCGTACTCTATATGATCTGATTCTCCATGAATTAAGCTTAGAATATAATATGCATCAGGTATCATTTTCCCTTTCTCCTCAGCAAATTCCATTTTGTCTTTTGTTCCTTTGTTGCGTACATTTACAAATTCATTCTTATCACAACCATTATCTAAGCTATCATAAACTTTTTTTTCTGTGGCGATTCGTATTGCAAGACTAACTGCATATGGATCATAAACAGGTTGGTCTGATAAGTATTTATTAAGCTCTTCAAGTAAATATGCAAATAAATTCGTCCCTTCGCCCCAGTCTTCTCTAATTTTATTTTTACTTCTTTTTTGGTTTATTTCAGCAATTTTGTCTTTTATATTTGGCAAAACTGGATTATAATGAAAACAGTATTTTGACAGTTCATTCCATAACTGTTTCTCATCACCTTCATCCTTGTGGTTTAACTCTTGTCGAAATGCAATGAAAGTTTTCATTTCTGTACTTGCTCGTGCAGTCACATCTTTCAGATAAGACACTTTTAGCATCTTTTTCCCAAATGTGTAACTGCGAAAATATTTCGGGTCTAAATGTGTGAAAATCCCGACAAACAACCTTGAACCAACCTTTTCTGCAGAATTAATCAAATGAGTAAGATAATATTGTGCTGCCAATACATTAGCATCGTCAAGGTAATCAAAAACCTCGTCAATCAACAAGAAATATGATCTATCTGGTTTTAATCCAGCTTTGAAAGCTTGTAACCTTACTATGAAGGTTAAAATATCCCGTTGTCCATTTGAAACAATATCAGCATATGGGAATTCAACAATTAATTTCCTATCATCTACTTTTGATTTCCCATCAAGTTCTTTTGATTTAATTTCTTTCCATGTAGTATTTAGGTCGCTAATGTTTTTGTCTAGTTCAGCTTTAAAAGCTATGTATTCATCGTATTTAAAAAATGCATTTATGTTAGCTTTATTTTGCTTATAAAAATGAATGATTTGCATGATATCTGTGAATGCATCTATGTCTATCTTTGCATTACAGAATATTCTTTTCAAATGCGAAAAAGCATCGTTAGAATTTATCTCTGTAAATAATGATGTGTTTACCGTATTTTTAATGCTATCTACGGTTCCTTTCATCGAATTAATTTCGGACGTAATTTTATTTAGTAGTGCCCCGACTATTTTCCCATTTAATAATTTGTTAATAGAATTCTTTATTTCCTCGTCGCAGAACAAACGTAAAATATCCTTGTTTTGGAAAAAAACAGATAGGTTATTTAGTATTTTCCCATTATTGCCAAAATCTTTCTTTTCGTCAGTGTATTTATATATAAGAGAAACATTTTTTGGAATACTTCTTATTTCAATATCCTTGATGTCGAGGTATCCCCGTGTTGTACTGAATGTCCCCATATTCTTGGATACTGCTTTAGAATACAAATCACAATGAATCACCTTACAAGTAAACAGATTATTTATTTCGTTCTTGCGACTGTTTGCTGTATAAGAAGTCCCGTTATAGACTATTGTTAGTTCACTGTCCAGGGTTTCATCTTGTTTATGTTTGTTTTCTTTTTCCACATCAATTTTATTTGAGCGTAAAGACTCAAATGCTGTGGTCAAAGAACTCTTTCCCCATCCATTAGGAGCTACCAGTAAATTTACTTTATTGGGAAGAATACTGACTTTTATGGGTTGTACCGTGTCCCCAAAACCTTTTATATTCTTTACTCTTATTTCTGAAATCTCTGCCATATAATTTCTTTTACTCCGTTAAACTTCCTCTAATCAACACAGGGCATATATTTTTAAGTTGTTCTTTGAGCGCTTCTGCTATGCGTTGACGCTCGATGTAACACTTATGGATGTTGACTATCTCGCGTTGAACAGAGATGTCAGGGATTGGAATTTCCACATCATTCATATCATCCATCGTGAACACTTCTCTTGCACTACCCCATGAATTGAAACGTGCATAGCGGTCAAACTCAGGTCTGTTGAAAAACATAAAAAGATACTCTGGAAGTAATCTATTTGTATCTTTTACTCTAAAGACAGTATATGCCGATGATACGATATAGGTGTCTTCAGAATCATTAATGGCAAGAGTGATTTTCTCTCCATTTCTCGATGTAACAGGAACAAATACAAAGTAGTCTGGTTTTACCACTATGTAAGGTGCCAAAGAAACGCCTGCCATATCTGCCTTTGTGTCAATGAACTTCTTTTCTATAGAAACTCCACGAAGATTCTTCAATGTATATATTCCATCGCTATTTCTCTCGTCGCACATTTCTATGAACTCTCCAATTTTCAATTTTTCATTTTCAGATTTCAATTTATCCAAGTACCCATCGCATACAAGTTTCAATTCTTCCACTTTGCTTTGATAGGCTGCAAGATTGTTTTGGAGAGCCAAATAAGCATCAACGTATTTGCGCTGCTGGGAGATGGAGGGGAGGGTGATGTCGATATCGCAGAAATCCTCCCAAGAGAATGTCTCACGAGCGCTTCCCCACGAATTGAAACGTGCATAGCGGTCAAACTCTGGACGATTGAAATACATGTACAGAAACTCCGGAATCAATAAGTCTAAGCGATTACACTTGAATGTTGTATAAATTGAGGAAATTAATACAGAGCGGGAGTTATTATTAAATGCAAGGGCAATTTTGTCACCACGCCGTGACGTGTCCGGAACGTAAGCAAAGTCTCTAAAGTTTACTACTTTATAGGAGTCTAAACTAACGCCATCCATATTCGCTTTTGTCTCTATAAAGTTTTTCTCTGTAGAGATACCCTTTACATCTTCAAGCGAATATCTACCCGAAGAATTTCGTTCGTCGGTTAATTCTATCAGTTCTCCCAATTTATATTTTCTCAATTTCATAGTCTATCCCTCCTCTATGATTTATTCACGACAATATTTTTATAAATCGGTGTTCATGATTGCAGAAGCAATTCCCAGTGACCAGTTTTATCAGATCCAACCCATTGTATTAGTTCCCTCTCTCGCAAGTGTGCTATATCCCGCTGAATGGTTTTTCTGTTTACATTCAGTTTTTCCGAGAGGTATTTAGTGTTTACTGCGACATTTTCTGCGACACGCCTTCCTATCAATGACAGGATAATAGATTGTCTTTCTGTTAGTTTTTCTGCGACATCATTGCGAGTTGCCTCTTTCCTTCCGTCGCCATTTCCATCTCCCGTGCTCTTGAGGAATTGTTCTATATCACTACGCAAGTGCTCAATATGCAACCGCGTCATACAATCGAGAAAAATGCGGATGTCGTCATTCTCTCTTGCGTCAGCCAGCGCTTGGATGTAGTCCGTCTTGTCCTCTCTAAGCACCCTGACAGGCAACAGATCGTACTCCATCTGCAGCAAATTCATCAGCAGACGGCTGGTGCGACCGTTGCCATCGGCCCAAGGATGGATGGTCACCAATTCGTAGTGTGCCCAAAAACTTAGGTCGTAAATGGCACAGGGGTCTGTCTTGTCAACTGATGCACGACGGCTGTTCAACTCTTCACAAAAGGCAGCAAGCCGTGACGGAACCTTCTGATACGACATATACGACGGACCACCAAGTCCAGCACTCACATTCAATTTGCGCAGCTCGCCCTTGGCAGCAGAAAAACTGCCAGCCATCGCGCTGTACTCGCTGCCAGTATGTTCCATCACTTTTGCCGCCAACGAGATAAGCCATTCTACAGTTATGGGATTATGCTGCTGAATCCATTTCATTCCATATTCGTATGCAGCCTTGAGGTCAAGATTCATCATCTGCTCCTGTATGGTGCGTTTGCTGCTGGTGATGCCTTCGTCAAAGAGGAGCTGCGCCTCAACCTCTGTCACGGTGCTACCTTCGATAGCAGTGGAATGTGCAATAATAGAGTATAGGTAGAACTTTTTAAAGTCTATCTGTTCCGTTATGCCCAAATCCCTATGTCGATTTAATAATTCAACCAACGTTTCTTTGTCTTGTTGCTGCATTGTCAGTCCTCCTTTCTATTCTATGCTGTAGCCAATGCCACGGAACGCCTCTTCAAGCATCCGCTGCGACTCTTTCTCTCTTGCCATCAGTTCACGCATTTCCTGCTGTATGCGAGCCATCTCCTTTGGATAGTCGATTTCCAAATCGTGGTCGATGAACTCAATGTACTTGCTTGGCACCAGCGTCCAATTGTTCTGTTCAACCTCATCAATGCCCACGCTTCGATATAGTTCCGGCACAGCAAAGTTGTTTCCGTCCGTTCCCTCAGATTGCCACTGATGATAGATGTCTGCCACGCGTTGAATTTGCTCCGTGGTGAGTAGCACTTTCTTCTTCTGCTCGCCCTTAACAGGGTTCTCCGTCCACCCACGCAGGTCCATGAAGAGTATTTCGTGCTCACGGTTGCGGAGTTGACGGCCATGATACTTGCCTCCCTTCTTGTTCTGATTGAGAATCCAGAAGGTGACGCTGATATCTGTCGTTATGAACAACTCCCTGGGCAAGATGATGATGGCTTCCACTTTGTCATTCTCTATCAGTTTTTTGCGAATTTCAAGGGCATCGGTATCACCTAATGCTCCATTGGCCAAAAGGAATCCAGCCACACCCGAAAGTGGCTTCAGGTGAGATAGCATGTGAAGAATCCACGCATAGTTGGCATTACTCTCTGGTGGAGTGGCATAATCAGTCCAACGAGGGTCGTTCTTCAAGTTGTCATTATACCAGCCTTTCAAGTTGAATGGCGGATTAGCCATTATATAGTCGAAATAAAGACCTTTGTGAAGGTCGTTTCTAAACGTGGATTCGTTCTCAGAACCAAGATTATGGCTGATGCCACGCAGAGCGAGGTTCATCTTTGCAAGACGATAGGTAGCCGCATCTTTTTCCTGACCATAAACATTAATACGACTAATGTCACCCTGTTTGGCTTTCACCAAGTCGGTACTCTGAATAAACATTCCACCTGAGCCACAACACGGGTCGTACAATGTGCCATCAAACGGCTCAATAACAGTAGCGATGAGCTGAACAACATCATGTGGTGTATAGAACTCGCCTTCCTCTTTCGTCGCATTAACGGCAAACTCCTTCAGGAAGTATTCATATACGCAGCCTATCAGGTCCTTCTCCTCACCAAAAGTCTTATGGCTAATCTTGTTGACCTCGTCCACAATCTTCTTCATGTCGTTGGCATCAAGATTGCGTTGGGTGAATGTACCTTCCACGAAACAACCCTTCAGCGTGGGGTTGGTTTCGCCGATACTGCGCAACGCGGTATCAAGTGCCACATTCAGTTGAGGTGCTGCCGTATTGATGATGGTTGACCAGCGAGCTTCCACAGGCAAGTCAAATGTTCCATCAGCAAAGGTAGCATCATCGAAGAAAGCCTTGATAATCTCCTCGTTGTCCGGGTCTAACCCTTCCTCAACGAGTCGCTGACGAAGTGAAGCCACTCCATCCTCGTATTTCTCGCCCATAAAGCGGAGGAACACGAGAGTCAGCATCATATCACGCTTTTCAAAGAACGATCCAGAGTTCTTTGCCTGCCTCAATATATCTCGACACTTGAACAAGATGTTGTCAAGATTCAGCGTTTCTTCTTTTACTTTCTTTGCCATATCTTTATGGGTCGTTATAACCTTTCAATGTTCGCGAAATTCTTTTTATGCATTTCCCATTGTGTGACAATGGATTAAAAATCATGAATATATTAGACGTAAAGGTAATGTTTTTCCTTTTGTCCTAAAGGAAAAAACTCATAAAAACAAGCATGAAAAGCGGAAGTCAAACCGCAAGTGGAAAAAGGTTATCTTTGCAGAAAAAAAGAAAGCATGGGTAGCGTCAACGAAGTGGAACGGCTGAAGCCGTATGGAGACGGAGAAAAGACCGAAGAGATAAATCAGATGTTTGACGGCATAGCGCCAGTCTATGACGACATGAATCGCAAGATGACGTTTGGCGCCGATGCCGCTTGGAGAAAGAAAGCGGTGAAACATATAGGCACAGTTGTCCCCAAGAATAAGGGAGACAAGAAAGGCACTCTCCGCATCTTGGACCTCGCCACGGGAACCGGAGACATGGCGATAGCGATAGCCAAAGGGCATGAGAACGCAACCGTGGTAGGGATAGACATGAGTGACGGCATGTTGAGCGTGGCAAGGGAGAAGGTGGCACGCGCGAATGTCGCTGACCGTGTTCGTCTGACAAAGGGTGATTGCCTTCATTTACCATTCGAGGACAAGGAGTTTGATGTCGTGACCGTGTCGTTTGGATTGCGTAATTTCGCATCGTTGGAGAAAGGACTGAAAGAGGCGAACCGTGTGCTGGAGGAAGGCGGTCGGTTGGTCGTGTTGGAGATGGTGGGCACATATAAGTTTTTTCGTCCGTTCTATTGGCTCTATACGCATGTGGCGATTCCCGTCATGCGCAGTATGTCGGGAGGAGAAAAGAGGGCGTATGAGTATTTACCGAAGAGCATAGACGCTTTCCCCGGGAGAAAGGAATTGGGAATACTGCTTGAGAAATGTGGTTTTAAGAACGTGACAGTCAAGAGAATGACTTTCGGGGTCTGCGAAATGGTTATGGCGGATAAATGATGATGGAAACGGAACATAAGTTGGGCGTGTACACGGTGAGAGAGGCGGTGAAACGTCTTTGTTCCCGTGAAGGGGCACGACATGCCGTAGAGAGAATGACTTTTGAAACCGACAGAGAAAAAGTGGAGAAAAAGTTGCGGCAGACCGAGGAGATGAAACGGATGGTGGAGGACGGGGAGGATCCGTTTCCTTCAGGAAGAGAAACCGAGGAAACAGGGACGGAAGAAGCGTTGACGCATCTGAAGATAGAGGGCATGAGGTTGCGAGAAGATGAGTTGTTGAACCTGAAGCATCTGTTGGAGGACGTGAAGCGTGTGAAAGACTATGTGGCGGAACATGGGGAAAGAAGAGGAACGGAGAGCGTGGCGGAGACGCGCGAGATGACGGACGGGATGGTGGAGAACGGGGACGCGAGAAGGGAGATAGAAAACGTGATAGACGAGCGCGGGGAAGTGAGGGATGACGCAAGCGAGGAGTTGAGAAGATTGCGAAGGGAAAAAGAGCGGGAGAGAAGTCGCGTGAGCGGAGTGATGGCGGAGGCATTGAGAAACGCAAGGAAGAACGGATGGGTTGACGAGGACGCGAGGGTGAGCGTGAGAGACGGTAGAGGCGTGATTCCCGTGAAGGCGACGCATAAGGGAGAAGTGAGAGGCATTGTGCATGACGCGTCGGCAAGCGGAGGAACGTTCTATATAGAACCGGACGCTGTCGTGGAAGTGAACAACCGGGTGAGAGAAGTGGAGGCAGCAGAGCGGGAAGAAGTGAACAGAATCCTGACGGAAGTGACGGAGCGGTTGCGTCCGAAGAGACGGGAGATGGAACATGCGGCATGGGTGATGGACGAATTGGACTTTTGGAGGGCCAAGGCGGAATGGGCAGTGAGACACAGAGGAGAAAGGATGAAACTGAGCGGGGCGAAAACGGCGGCGGTGATGGATTTCAGGGAAGCGCGGCATCCGTTGTTGGAGGAGAAGGTAGGGAAGGTGGTGCCAATGAACTTGTGGATGAGCGAGGAGAGGCATGTGTTGCTGATTTCGGGACCGAACGCGGGAGGAAAGAGCGTGTGCCTGAAGACGGTGGGATTGCTTCAATGGCTGACGCAGTGCGGCATGTTGGTTCCTGTTGAAAAAGGAAGCGTGACACGGATGTTTAATGACGTGATGGTGGACATCGGAGACGAACAGAGCATAGAAAATTCGCTATCGACATACAGCAGCCACTTGACCAAGATGAAAACGATAGCGAAGGAAGGAGACGCAAACACGATGGTGCTGATAGACGAGATGGGAAGCGGGACGGAGCCAAGGATGGGAGGTGCCATAGCGGAGGCGTTGTTGGAGCACTTCAGAAAAAAGAATATGTGGTGCGTTGTGACGACACACTATGACAACTTGAAACACTGGGCGGCAGATGCCGAAGGGGTGATGAACGCAGCCATGGCTTACGACAGAGGCGCATTGAAACCCTTGTTTGAATTGCAAGTGGGAAGCGCAGGAAGCAGTTTCGCCGTGGAGATAGCCAGAAAGATAGGGTTACCGGAGGACGTGGTGCAAGACGCCGTGAACCGCGCGGGTGATGCGGTGGTGAACTATGACAAGCACCTGCAAGAAGTGGCGAGGGACAAGCGATACTGGATGGAGAAAAGAGAGCAAGCCCGTCGCAAGAATAAGAGGGCGGAAGAGATGGAGGCGGAGTTGGAACAGAAGTTGAAGGAAACGGACAAGGAACGCAAGTCGATGATAAGGGAGGCGAAAGAAGAGGCGAGACGCATCGTGGAGGAAGCGAACGCACGGATAGAGAGAGTGATTCGCGAGATAAAAGAGTCGAAAGCGGAGAAGGAGAAGACGAAGGAGGTGAGGGCGGAATTGAGCCAATACGTTGCGGAAAAATTGAGGGTGGAAAAGAAAAAAGAAACGAAGGAGAAGGCGGCAGAGACTGAGGACGGAGCAATAGAAGTGGGAGACAGGGTGAGGCTGAAAGAAAGCAACAGCGTGGGGCTGGTGGTGAACCTGAACGGAGACGTGGCGGAAATAGAGGCCGGGCACATGCGCATGAGGATGAAGACGAGCGGGTTGACAAGAGTGAGCAAGAATGAAGCAAAGCGGTTGATGAAGACGGACCGGCTGACGCATAAAGTAAGCGCAAACAGCGCGGTGGAGAACATGAAACGGCATAGAGGCGGATTCTCGACCACGCTTGACATCAGAGGTGAACGCGTGGTGGAAGGCATGGCGATGGTGGAACGATATATGGATGACGCTGTGATGCTGAACGCCGGTGTGGTACGCATCTTGCACGGGACTGGAACGGGAGCGTTGAAAAGTGCCGTGAGGGAATACCTGAAAGGGTTGAAAGGCGTGAAGGCGTTTAGAGATGAGGACGTACAATTAGGAGGGGCGGGAATTACCGTCGTGGAATTATGAGAAGGATAGCGTTGATCACAGGAATGGTGATGGCGGCAGTTGTCGCTGTCGGTCAAATTGAGACAAGGGCGTTGAAACCCAATGTGCACACGCTCAGGACCACGACGGATGGGGGAACGGGACAGCAGTTCCCCTGCGTGAAGTTGGGCGGAGAGGAAAGCGTGACCTTCTCATTCGATTGTCTTGACGAAGGTGTTCAGAACTATACGTACAGAGTGATTTCGTGCAACGCCGATTGGAAGCCATCGGAGTTGAGCGAGGTGGAGTGGTGCGCGGGGTATGCGGAAAATGACATTAAAGACTATGGCGTGAGCCGGAATACGCATCAATCGTATGTACACTACACGTTCACACTGCCCAACGAAGATTGCCAGTTCAAGCGGAGCGGAAATTATGGCGTGGTCGTGTATGAGAGCGGGGACGAGAGTAACGTGGTGGCGAGTTTCAGGATGTATGTGACGGAGCAGAGCGCGGTCGTGAGCGGCAAGGTGAACGGAGAAACGCGGAAAGAACTGAACGGAAGGTATCAGGAAATACGATTTGACGTGAATATGGAGGGCGTGGCTGGAGTCGTGAACCCTTCGGAGCAAATGAAAGTCTTTTTGACACAGAATGACAGGGCGGACGCGGAGAGGAGGGTGCCCTACACAGGAAGGTCGGGAGACAAGTACCAGTTTCGAGACAAGGAGTGCTTCATTTTTGAAGGCGGGAGGGAATTTCACAGTGTTGACTTCTCTTCACGATATACTTATGGAAACGGAATAGAACAGATAAAGTATTACGACCCTTACTATCACGTCACGCTCAGTGCCATAGAAGTTCCGGAAGGAAATGTTCCGTATGAATACAGGTTTGACACCAATGGGAGGTATGTGATACACGAACAGGAGTGGGACGATGATGACGTGACGAGCGATTACTTCCTCGTGCATTTCTTCCTGAAAACGGACAGACCGATGTTTGACAGCAAGGTCTATGTGTTGGGAGGGTTTAACGAAATGAGAGCGGATGATAATTCACGAATGATATACAATGCACGAATGGAGGGATACGAGCGAACGGTGTTGCTGAAGCAAGGCGGGTACGGATACCTGATAGCAAGCGTGAAAAAAGGGGGGAAGGAGGCGAGTTTCCTAAGGACGGAAGGGTCGTATTGGCAAACAGAAAATGAGTATCGGATAAAGGTTTATTATCGTGCCATTGGAGACAGGGCGGACCGACTGTTGACAGTGAGCGTAATTAACAGCAGATAAAGTAATGAACAAAGAATTGGACAGGATGACTTCGTTCATCGTGATGGACGTACTGGAACGCGCAAAGGAGATGGAACGCGGAGGCGTGAAGGACATTATTCATTTGGAAGTGGGAGAACCGGACTTTGACATGCCAAAGTGTGTGGCGGAAGCGGCGAAGATGGCGTTGGAGAACGGAGAGACGCACTATACTCACTCAATGGGCATGGAGGAATTGAGAATGGAGATAGCGAAGTTGTATGAGAGAGAGTATGGCGTGGTGTTCAGTCCGGAACAGGTGGTGGTGACAAGCGGCAGTTCGCCCGCCATATTGCTGGTGTTGATGACCTTGTGTGACGAAGGAGATGAGGTGATACTTTCAAACCCCGGTTACGCCTGTTACGCAAACTTTGTGAGGGCGTGTCATGGCGTTCCCGTGGAAGTGGCGATAAAAGCGGAAGAGGGTTTTGAATATAAGCTGGAGGCGGTGAAGAAAGCCATCACGAAGAAAACGCGTGCCATATTTTGCAACTCGCCGATGAATCCAACGGGAACACTGTTGAGCGAGGAAACGCTGAAAGGGTTGGTGGAAACGGGAGTGCCCGTAATCAGTGACGAGATTTATCACGGACTCGTGTATGAGGGAAAGGCGCATAGCATCTTGGAATATACGGAAAACGCATTTGTACTGAATGGTTTTTCAAAACGTTTTGCCATGACAGGAATGCGGTTGGGGTACTTGGTCGCTCCGAAAGCGTACATGCGAAAATTGCAGATTCTGCAACAGAACTTGTTTATCTGCGCTCCAAGCGTGGCGCAGGTGGCTGGCATAACCGCCTTGAGAGAGGGAAGGGAAGACACGGAGAGGATGAGAGAAACGTATGACGAGCGCAGAAAGTACATGGTGAACGCCCTTAGGGAAATGGGCGTAAAAGTGAGCCGAACGCCTCAGGGGGCATTCTATGTTTTCGGTGACGTGAGTGAGTGGACGGACAATGTCTATGATTTTGCCTTCGAGATTCTGAAGAAAACGCATGTCGCCGTTACGCCAGGAGTGGATTTCGGAAGTTTGGGTGAGGGGTATATCCGATTCTCGTACGCCAACTCGTTGGATAACATCAAAGAGGCGATGGCGAGGTTGAGAGAAAAGATTTTCAGAAGTTAGAACTTAGGAATGGGCTTGTAGAAGATGTCGATGTTGCGTCGTTCTCCAACTCGATGGTAGTAGATGCGTGTGGCATTGTGGTTGATGCGAAACTCGCCTTCGTCGCCTTCGGTATTGATTTGAGAGCCAAGATTCACGGGTTCGCTCCATTCCGTCCACGAGTCGGGTGACAGTCGTTTGGAGACGAAAATGTCACGATGTCCCAAACCGCCATGTCCGTTGGAAGAAAAGAAAAGCGTCATGCCGTCGGAAGAAAGTTGGGGTGAACGATCGCTGTAACGAGTGTTGATGACGTGTCCGAGATTGATGGGACCAATGATGTTGTCGTCGGAGTCCCGATAGACCACGTAAATGTCGGAGGCGTGCATGTGCTCGCCATGATAGAATCGGTGGGTGTTGGTGTTGTAGTTTTCCTCACATTCGGCAGCAAAGAGGATGGCTTTGCCGTCGGGAGAAAGGCATGCGTCGCTCTGCCAATCGTTGAGGTTGACTTCGGCAGGAAGTTCGGAGAACGTGCTCCAATTACCGTTGGTGAGTTTGCGCACTTCACCAATGACACCGTCGCGAAAGAGGAGCAGACGGTTGCCATCAGATGAGATGGCGAGAGGCGCCTCGTTGTGGTTGACGGTTGAAATGGACTTTTCGAGTTTTGCTGTCGTGAATCTCCCGTTTTTGCCTTTCGTGGAAGAGAAAACGTCTTCTGTGCCATGCTTGCCTTCGTCCAAGCAGTCGGAACGAAATCTACCGCAGAAGTAGAGCGTGTTTTCGTCACTTGACGGCACAGGGGAGTATTCCTCAGCCTCAGTGTTGATGACATCGCCCAAGAATTGTGGCTTGATGTTTTTCTCCTCGGGCGCGGAAAGCAAAGAGATGAGGTTGTCAAGAAGTTGCGCATTGTGCATGGTGCTGTCGGAATAGAGACTGCGATAGTGACGAAGCGTGATGAGAGCGGCTTTCTTATCACTACGTGCCAAATGAGGAGAAATGACACGTTGGATGGCGACAAAGGCGAGATCCTTGTCAAGCGCATGGGAGATGTAGTCATCGTAGCGTTTTGTCATGCCGGGGTCAAAGGAGCGATAGAGAGAGAGACTGTCAGCGGCTTTCGCCCAACGAATCTCCTCGTCACGAATGTCATCAAAAATGGGGTCGTCATACTGTTCGTAGAAGTTGACTATGGTAACGGCATCACCGTCGGAACAAAGGTAGTCATGGTAGAGGCGCAACATGTCAACACGACGAGGTCCGGAAAAATAGGTGGCACCATATTCCATGAGTTCGAGTCGCAAATCGTAGTCAGAAGAGCGAAGGAAAACGTTGTAGAGGGTGTCTTCGGCAATGGCGTAGAAGGAATTTTGAGGAAACGAGTTGAGAAAGTCACGGTAAGATTCCCAATCGTCAGGTTGAACGGAAGTGGAGAATTGGAGAGAGTCGATGCGACGAATGACCTTGTCACGATGTGGCGAACGAGGAAACTTCTTCAAATAGTCTTTCAGCGTGTCAGGGTTGGTGGAGTTGGCGATGTGGTCGTAGTTGGAGGAATAGACGTATTCCCATGCCACAGGGGTGTGTTTGCCCGAAGGATAGGCGCGGATGAAGTCACGATAGTCTTGTTCCTTGCCAGACTTTTCGGCTTTGCGAAAGGTGGCTTCTTCGAGTGCGAGAGTGGCTTGACGGCGGAAGTCGGGGTTGGCCTTCTGGTAGAACTGGAGAAAGTGGGCGAGGGAGGAAACCGTGTTGGAGTCGAGGGCAAGAGAGAGTGCGCGTTGGCAGATGGTGTCATTGTAAGAGCGGAAGGAAGCGAAAGTCAGTCCCCATTTTTTCATTTTCTCCTTGTTCTGCTCCATGTTGAAATACTTCTTGGCCAGCCAAAGGTGTCGGTAGGCACTGTCGGTAGAAAAAGCGGGAGAGGAAGCGTCAGATTCGATGAGGGCGGAATAGTAGAGCGCGACAGCGTTGTCCGGATGTTTTGAAATCGTTTTTCGGACAAGGGCAAGGGTGGCATCAGTGTCACCCTTGGCGAACAGTTCGACAATCTTGTTTTCTTGCGCTTGGGTTTGGGGCAGAATGAAAAAGAACGGAAGAAAAAATATAATGAAGCGTAAAAGAATCAATGAGCGTGTGTTTTTCATGAATGCAAAGATAATAAAATGGGTCGGAAAATGCTTAGCGAATGGCAATGGAAACCAAGTTTTGGAAAGGAATGAAATCATAAGGAAACTAATGTCAGAGATAATGAAAACATTGTTATCTTTGCACGACTTTGAACAAAAAGCGAAAATGATTAATCGCGCTCTTATTCGTAAGAAATTAGTACAGCAATTGTACGCCTTTAACCTTCGACAGGGAGAAGCCGTAGTGAATGTCGTCAAGGAAAGGGAGTCGATACCAGATGTCACGAAGCGTTTGGAAGAAAGTTTGGAAGAAACGTACAAGTTGTATCACTATCTGTTGCGACTTGTTGTTGACTTGACAGAATATGCCAGAAGACGCTTGAATGCTGGCATGCTAAAACAATTGCCGACAGAAGAAGACTTGCATCCGAACATGCGGTTCGTTGAGAATAAGTTTGCGGACGCCATGCGTCACAATATTGCCTTGAAGTTATATCTGTCGGATCACGAAGTGAAAAAAGGCGTGGAGTTCTCTTGGTTGAACCTCTATCCGGAAGTGCTGAAAGACATCTATACGAAACTCACGGAATCGGACTTGTACAAAGAGTATATGTCGAAAGAAACGGTGACGTGGGAAGACGACAGGGAGTTGTGGCGCAGCGTGATGCGTGACTTCGTCCTCGGAAATGAGGAATTGGAAGCGATGATGGAGGATTATTCCATCTTCTGGACGGATGATTTGGAAATCGTCTTGAGTTTCGTGATGAAGACGATAAGGCGCGCGCAGGAAGAAGATGGCGCTTTGATCACGTTGATGCCAAAATATAAAGAAGAGGAAGACGCTGAGTTTGCCAAAGACTTGTTGGTGAAAGCCATTGCGGAACAAGAGAAGGCGCGAAAGTTGGTAGCCAATCAGACTAAAAACTGGGACGTGGACCGGTTGTCGTTGATAGACATGACTATCATGCAACTTGCCATCACGGAGTTTCTGGATTTTCCGACTATACCGTACACGGTGACGTTGAACGAGTATATTGAGATAGCCAAGATGTATTCGACGGAGCAGGCTCCAACCTTTATCAACGGAGTTTTGGATGCGGTTTATAAGAAACTTGATAAAGAAGGAGAGGTGATGAAAGTGAAAATTTTGAAGAAAGAGGAATAAACAAAGAACAAACTAAATAAATCAAATTATGAACTTAAATTTTATTTTGCTTCAAGCGGACGCACAACAAGGAAGTTCGGTGTATGGAAACATTCTTATGATTGTGTTGATGATTGCCGTTTTCTATTTTTTCTTGATTCGACCTCAAACGAAGAAACAAAAGGAGATTAAGAAATTTCAAGAATCGGTAACCAAGGGTACGAAGGTGGTTACATCCGGAGGAATTTATGGCGTTGTTGATGAGGTTAAGGATCGTTATTTCATTGTCGAAATAGCAAATGGCGTTCGTGTCAGAATAGACAAGAACTGTGTGTTTGCCGCTCCGGATGGTGAGCCAAACGCTGCGAAGTAAAGAAAGGAACCATTATGGATATGGACAAAAAGGGACACCAAAGGTGGCAACACCACGTGATGGTGTTCCTTTTGTTTGTGATGTTGTCGGCCTGTCTGTGGTTGCTGTCGTCGTTGGGAAAACAGCAAACCATAACCTTCTCCATCCCTATAAAATATAGGGATATGCCAGAAGGATTTGTCGTCAATTCGAGGATGCCGAGAACGGTGGATGTGGAGGTGAGAGACATGCGACAGAACTTAATCATGATGCGTTACTTCTCTGACAGATGTGACACGATGGAAGTGTCGCTGAAGGAGTGGTTTGACAGCGTGAGTTGCCGTTCCATGGTGGATAACGCATCGTTGCACAATGTCATTTCTCGTAAACTGAGGTTAGGTTCCAGCGCAAAGGTTGAGCAGTTCTATCCTCATGAACTGGTCATTGGATACGCACGATTGCATAAAAAAGTTGTTCCGCTGAAATTGTCAAGTGACATATCTTTGCGGAGACAATATATTTATCGTTCGCCCATAAGTGTGACGCCGCAGGTGGTCACGTTGTACGGCAGTGAAGACGCATTGAAAGAAATCAATGAAGTGACGACGAAGACGGTGTCGATACAGGACTTGTCGAAAGATTGGAGCGGAGACGTCCTGGTGAGTGTTGACAGTCGTGTAAAAGTTCAACCAAAAATGGCACACGTTGAGGTCGAGGTGGAACCCTTTACGGAGCAACGTGTGGAATTGCCAATCGTGACCGTGAATGTGCCAGATGGAATGGTCATGAGGACTTTCCCCGCCAAGGCGTATGTCGTTTTTAATGTCGGGTTGTCGCATTACAATGATGCGGATTCGAGTTCTTTTGTCGTAATGGCGGATTACGAACAAGCGCAGTCGGCACAAGATGAGAGGGTTCGCCTGAAAGTGAAGTCATCGGTGAGTTTTGCCCGTCAGGTACATGTGATGCCGCAGGAAGTGGAGTTCATGATAGAACGATAGGAGCAAAGAAAAAATGGGAGGAACGAAGGAAAAAGATGGTTATTTGTCCGTTGGAATTACGGGAGGGATTGGTGCGGGGAAAAGCGTGGTGAGTGAGATATTACGCTCGATGGGCTACCCTGTATATGATGCTGACAGTGCATCTAAGAAGTTGTGTGATACGGATGAAGATTTGAGACAACGATTGACGGAAGCGTTTGGAACGTCGATTTATGATGGAAGTAAGTTGAAACGCTCGGCATTGGCTGCTATCATTTTCAATGACGAAGCAAAAAAGAAAGAGGCGGAAGCCATAATACATCCAGTCGTCGTGGAGGATTACCGTGCCTATGTTCGACATGTGGAAGATAAGGTGGAATTGTTTGACAAACCGAGGTTTGATAATTTCTTATTGAAACCTACGGAAGAGAAAGCAAAGTTGGTGTTTGTTGAAAGTGCGGTGTTGTTGAGCAGTCCGTTGAAAGAAGTCACGCAGCGTGTTGTCTTGGTTAGGGCGTCGGAAAAATGTAGAGTAAAGCGTGTGGGCATGAGAGACGGAGTTGGTTCAGATGTTGTCAATCAAAGAATTAGAGCACAACAGAAGGAAGAAGAGATGCTTGCTCAATCAGATTTTGTTATTGAGAATGAAGAGAATAGTGAATTGATTCCTCAAATTTTAGAGTTGTTAAGATTTCTTAATAATGCATAATAATTAGCAACTATTTGTGTTTGCAAGGAGAATGGAGGTGATAAAACCTTATCTTTGCACTCACAAAATTTAAGACTGAATTGCGGGGTAGAGCAGTGGTAGCTTGCCAGGCTCATAACCTGGAGGTCGGCAGTTCGATTCTGTCCCCCGCTACAAAGAAAAGGAGATGGATTTTATTCCGTCTCCTTTTTTGTTAGAAAACGGAAGTGTTCAATATGCAAGACTCGATAGAAAAGATAGTCAGTGAATTTGTCAGAATCGAATCGAACTTAAGTGTTCAGGAAAGAGCGAGCGACTCGAGTGTTGAATTGTTCGGAGAGGAACTGAAACGGAGTTTGGAGAACGGGGAGTTGGTGTTGGGTGAGCAAATGCGTCGAGAGATAGGGAACAGGCAGCATATAGCCCCTCTTGCGGAAGCCTATAGTCTGGAAAAGGGAGGAGATTCGTACGGAGCCATATTTCATGCGGATGAGCAAGGTGTTCAGGTGATGAAACGCGGGAGCAAAGTGGGTCATAATGTCTCCATGATAAGACCGGAGGGTTTTCCCGTAAAAGGAAGTTCGGTTAAGGCGTCGGGGTTGATTCCGTTTATAGACCGATACGTAAGGAGCATGGTGGAAGTGCGAGGTGGCAAAATGGAGTTGAGTGTCCACGTCAATCATGCGGATATATTCGCCATTATGCGAAAAGCGTTGGGTGTGATTAGTCGTTCGGGAGGGAGGTTTGCCCTGATAATGGATGATGAGTTCATGCGCTCGGCGCAGGAAGGTCGTCCTTATCGATTGGGAGTGGACAGCGGGAGAGGTGGCGAAGAAAGGGCGGATGCGAATGATAATGGATATCGGGTCATTGACGCAAAATCGCTGTTGGAGGAAGTGGCGCAATACGCATCGCTGAACGGCAATTTAGATGTGATTTTCGTACGAGATTTTTTGCCACAAAAGACATTTGTTGACGGTTGCTTGTTGGGAGAATATGACGGAGTTTGTCGTGTAGGGATAGATTTGTGTTCATGTGTGCAGTCGGCAGGGACACCTTTGGCAAGAATTGATTGGGAGAAATTGAGTCGATTGGTGAAACTTGGTGTTCGAGTGTCAGATGACGCCCTTGAACTTGAGAGGGAAAAGATGAATCTGATTTTGACGAAATTGCAAACAGACCCAGAGACAAGTGAAATCAAAAAAACGGAAATAGAATTGTGGAACAGGGTGAAGACGACCTTGGAAACAGGACGGCGAATGTCCGTGTCGCTGAAAAACGTTGATAGGATGTTGGCCGCATTGGGTGGCGTGAATCCAGACGTGGTAGAAAAGGTCTATCGTCACGCCTATCTTGCCGCCTATGGAATGTCCGTTGACTTGGCAGGAGAACGGGGCGCATGCGCTGCGTTTGACTTCAAGTCAGAATTGGGTAGGGCGGATACGCCCGCCAACAGGATGATGAAAGAGGACGCGGTGTTGGCAAACCGAATGATAACGACGGGAAGGCGTAACATCGCCATCATGTGCGCTCCGGAAGACGTTATGGATAACAGTGGTGTGAATGTCAAAGAACGGATAAGACTAACAGCCCGAATGCAGAAATGGACAGACAATGTTGTTTCCGTATCTATCTTCCCCATGACTGACACGGTGGAAAATGGTTCGTTGAGTCAACTCATTTTACAAGCGTGGAATGGAGGATGTATGGGGGTGAGGATAGAACGGAATAAGGATGCGGATGAGCAGAGTATTGATGAATATGGCATGAGCATTGCGGAATTGAACGCGTCTTCACGTCCAACGGATCGTCCAATAGAGTTGGAGTGTGACGTGGTGTGGTTTCAGAACAATAGGGAGAAGTGGATTGCCTTTGTGGGGCTTTTGGACGGTCAACCATATGAAATCTTCACTGGGTTGGCGGATGAAGAAGACGGATTGGTGGTTCCGAAGAGTGTCACGCATGGTAGAATAATAAAATCGCATCAGAGTGATGGTCGTTCGAGATATGACTTCCAATGGATCAATTCAAAAGGGTATAAAACCACGATAGAGGGTTTGAATCAGAAGTTTGACCATGAGTATTGGAATTATGCAAAATTGATTTCGGGCGTGTTGAGATATGGAATGCCGATTGACCAAGTGATTCATCTCGTTAGCGGATTGCAATTGTCGGGCGACAGCATAAACAACTGGAAAATGGGCGTGGCTCGCGCCTTAAAGAAATACAGCGAATTGTCATGAAGTTTACAGAATACATTTTTATCTATACGTCGCATAAGGAATATCCGTCATCAGCCGTCAGTCTTGCTGTTGCCCTTGCCGAGAAGGCAGAAAAACCTGTATGCTTCTTGACAAGCAAAAATGAAAAAGAGACGGATGAAAAAATAGAAAACGTCCTTTCAGGATGGTCAGAAGATTTATGTTCCAAAGTAGAAAAAGGCGTGGAGTGGAAAGTCTTGACAAACTCAAAGGCGGACTTTGAAGATTTTATTGAGCAATCGGAGGCAAGTTCTTTGATTTTCGCCTTGTCTGAACATAAGGGTTTCGATAATGTGAGGCGACTATTGAAGATGGCTCGTCCGTTGCGAGTACCTTATTTTTTTGTCAAACCCTATTTTGACGAGGTTAATCTTGAAAGGATTTTGTGTCCCGTAACCATGTTGGTAGAGGACAGACAAAAGGGTGTGTATGCATCCAATTTAGGAAAATCGTTCGGAAGCAAGGTGTTGATGATGACTGCCAAGGACTATGGCAGCAAGGCAAAACAAAATAGTGAAAGTATCGTTACCTTGTTGGATAAGTATGGTATCCAACATGAGGAGGTGCAAGCGGAACGAGACAGTTATAAGGTAGAACGTGAGGCCGTAGAACGCGCCAAGGAACTATCCGCGGGAATGGTTTTGGTATCAGCTTCGCGTAGTTATGGTTTGGATGATATTCTGTTCGGTCCAAAGGAAGAGCGAATCATCAATGACACGGACATTCCATTATTGTTAATAAATCCACGTGCGGATTTATATGTCTTGTGTGGTTAAGAAAGTCGCAACATATTTTGGATAGGAAGGACGGCTTTCTGCGCAAGTGAAGGGTCAATGTTGATTTCTGGCCATTCGAAAAGTAGCGTGTTGTAAATTTTAGGAAGCGTGTTGAGTTTCATAAATTCACAATCGTTGCAATGGCATCCTATTGTTCCCTCGCTGACTTCAGGGGGAACAGGGTAGAAAATCTTAAGAGGACATTTCTTCTTCATTTCATGCAGGATGCCTGCCTCCGTAGCCACAATAAATTCAGTTTTGTCGCTTTCGATAACGTTTTTGAGCAAGTGAGCCGTGCTGCCCACAACATCCGCTAAGGCAAGGATTGGCGCTTTGCATTCAGGGTGGGCGAGAACTATAGCGTCAGGGTGTTCTTTCTTTAATTGAAGAATGGCTTCAACGGAGAATCGGCCATGAACATGGCAACCACCGTCCCAAAGAAGCATGTTTCTGCCAGTCACGGAGTTGATGTAATTACCCAAATTCTTGTCAGGTCCGAAAATCAGTTTTTCGTCCTTAGGGAAAGAATCAACAATCTTCTTGGCGTTGCCACTTGTGACAACCATGTCACTCAATGCTTTGACAGCCGCTGTGGTGTTGACGTAGCTAATGACCTTATGGTCTGGGTGAAGTCGCTTGAAGGCTTCAAGGTCACTTGCCTTGCAACTGTCGGCGAGTGAACATCCCGCATTGAGGTCGGGGATGAGAACTTTCTTTTGTGGCGAGAGGAGTTTATTTGTTTCGCCCATGAAGTGAACACCACACATCACAATAATGTCGGCTGTGGTCTCTGCCGCCTGACGCGCTAATGCAAGTGAGTCGCCAAGATAGTCGGCAACATCTTGTACTTCGTTTTGGGTATAATAGTGGGCGAGAATAACCGCATTCTTTTCTTTACAGAGGCGGCGAATCTCTGTTTTTAGGTCAATGTCAGAAGGGATGGGTTCGTCAACGAATCCTTTTTTTATCCATGCGTCGTTCATGTCGGGAGGTGTTTTATAGTATTTTGTCAAGGATGATGTTGGCAATTTCACTCTTTTCAAGCAATGGTGATGAGAATGAATTGCCGGAACGGTCAATGATGGTTACCTTGTTGGTATCGGTAGAGAAACCTGCACCTTTGTCTCTGAGAGAGTTGAGAATGATGGCATCCAGATTTTTGGAGCGCAATTTGGCTGTTGCATTGTCTATCTCATGATCCGTTTCGAGCGCAAAACCAATGAGTTTCTGTCGTTCGGTTTTCATCTGACCTAATGTGGCGGCTATGTCAACGGTCTTTTTCAGATTGAGGGTCATGTGAGACGCTTGAGGGGCTTTTTTTAACTTTGTCTCGGAAACAGTTGCAGGCGTAAAGTCAGCCACTGCCGCCGCAAGAATAGCAATAGAACAATTCGGAAAAAGACGGATAGAAGCGTCTGCCATTTGTTGGGCGGACGTCACTTTGACAATATGGAGGTTAGGGTGCGTAGGCGCAGGAACGCTGACTGGTCCAGAAATGAGATGGACTTGGTAGCCTCTATGTGCAGCTTGCATTGCCAAGGCAAATCCCATCTTTCCAGAGGAACGATTGGATATGAACCGGACTGGGTCTATGTCTTCTTGAGTGGGGCCAGACGTGATGAGCATTTGTTGTCCATTGTCGGTCGCGAATGCGGCGAGAATGGCATTAAATATGTCGTCGGGTTCCGCCATTCGCCCCTTGCCACTCAGTCCGCTTGCCAGAAATCCACTACCTGGTTCAATGATTTGAACCTTGTCGGATTGCAATTGTTGCAAGTTGCGTTGGGTGGTAGGGTGTTGGAACATGTCCAAATCCATGGCAGGTGCAACGATGACCTTTCCGCGCATGGAAAGATAAGTGGTCAGAAGAAGATTGTCCGCAATGCCATTTGCCATTTTAGCAATGGTATTGGCAGAAGCAGGAGCAATAACAAAAAGGTCGGTCCAAAGACCTAAACTGACGTGTGAATTCCAATTCCCGTTGGTCGGGTCAAAAAAATCGGTAAGAACAGGGTGCTGACTTAATGTTGCCATTGTCAGCGGAGTGATGAACTGTTTGGCGTGTTCGGTCATCACAACACGCACTTCAGCACCGTTTTTGACAAGAAAACGAACGAGAGACGCCGTCTTATAGCAAGCGATGCCTCCCGTTAGTCCTACTAATATGTGTTTGCCTTTTAACAAAAGAGATTAGTCTTTGCTTCCCAATTTTGTTTCCACACCATCACGACCCATAATGTACAGTTTACCGTCCAAGTACTCTTGAGTAGCGATGAGCGTAGGTTTTGGAAGACGCTCGTAGTAACGAGATATTTCAATTTGTTCGCGGTTTTCGAAAACCTCCTCGAGGTTGTCGTTGTAAGAAGCGAACTCGCTCAACTTCTTTTCCAATTCCCTCTTGAGTTCAAGACTGATTTGGTTGGCGCGTTTGCCAAGCAAGTTAACCATTTCGTAGATGTTCATTCCGTCTTTGGTCATGGCGTTGACATCACGCGTGATTGTCGTTGAAGCGGCGTTGGTTTTTTTGAAATCCATTTTGATGATTATTGAATTAGTTGTTTTACAGTTTCTGTTTGTTGGCTGAAGTGTCAATTCTTCAAAAATTGTCGTGTCTCTTCAAAAATTTTGTCGGCATCTTTTTTGAAACGACTGTTGGGATAGGAAGAAGCGAAGTTGTAATACTCGTCTTGGGTTTGTTCGTATCGTTCAGTCTGTTTCTCTTTGACACTATGTTTGGCTTGTTGGTATTTGGATTGGAGAATGAGGAAATTCAGTTCTTCCACATGTTTGCTTTCCGGATAGTCACGAATGGCGTTTTGTGCTGTAATGACTGCGCTTTGGTAATTGTTGCCAAGATAGTTCCCAAGGTTATAATAGAGTTTGGCGTTAGCAAATTCTTTTTCAGCCAATTTGTCTCGCAGGGCGGAAATGGCACTATCGGCTCTTGCTTTCCATTGTCCGTCAGGATAGAGAGAAACATAGTCTTGAAAAGCGGAAATGGCATTGCGCGTGTCCGTTTGGTCAAGTTTAGGGTCGGGAGAGGACTTGCTTAAAGTTTCCCCTCGTAGGAACCAAGCCTCTTCAGCATGGCTGTGTCGAGGGAATGACTTCGTGTAGGTTGTGTAATATGAGTTGGCAAGAAGGTAGTCTTTGTTGCCTTCATAGCATTTGCCAAGAAGGAAAAGGACTTCATGACTTTCTGGTGTCCCTTTGTAGTAAGGAACAATGTCTTCAAGGAGGGTGTAAGCTTTCAGGTAATGGCGATCGGCATAATATTTTTTTGCCGCATCGTATTTGACTTGTGGGTCTTTGCTTTTTTGTATTTTGCTAAATTGGTTGCAAGCGGAGAACGTAACTGTCAACAAGAGTGCAGTTAGGTAGAGATGAAAATAATTAAGGAAGAAACCTTTCATGCTGTTGCAAAGAAACGAATACTATTAGCGTGCAAAGGTAGCATTTTTGTTGAAAAGATGTGCTACAGAAGTGTTGCTTTTTATTAAGTATGATTTGTTTTTTGGAAGATAGCGGAATAATGACGAAATTTGCACGATTTTATAGTTACGAAACTTAATAGAAACAGATAAAAAGATGAGTTTAAGGGAACGTATAGAAGAGGTCAAAGGTCAGTTGGAAGCGTTGAAAGCGGAGAACGCCGCCCAAGTTGAAGAATTGCGTTTGAAATATTTAAGCAAAAAGGGAGTCATCACTTCGCTTTTCGGTGAGTTCCGCAATGTGGAGGCTGGAGAGAAAAAGGAGTTTGGTCTGTTGCTCAACGCTTTGCGTGATAAGGCGCAAGAGAAAATAGAGGAGTTGAAGGCGCAGTATGGTCAGCAGGAAACGAAAGGAGCGATAGAAAAGGAGGATTATACTCGTACGGCTGATCCTATTGCCATTGGAGCGCGCCATCCATTGACCTTGGTCAAGAATGAGATTATAGACATTTTTTCGCGCATAGGCTTCACCGTGAGTGATGGACCTGAGGTGGAGGATGATTGGCATGTGTTCGGCGCTTTGAATTTTCCGCCAGAGCATCCGGCTCGGGATATGCAAGACACCTTCTTCGTTGAAAAAACGACGGATAAGGAAAGTGGAAGGAATGATGTGTTGCTCCGAACTCATACGTCATCGGTACAGAGCCGTGTGATGACTTCGCAAAAACCACCGATAAGAGTATTGTGTCCTGGTCGAGTGTATAGAAATGAGGCTATTTCGGCTCGTGCGCATTGTTTCTTTCACCAAGTGGAAGGATTGTACGTGGATAAGAATGTTTCGTTCGCTGATTTGAAACAGGCTTTGATGTATTTTGCGAAAGAAATGTTCGGCACGGAGACGAAAATAAGGTTGCGTCCGTCATATTTCCCATTTACGGAGCCAAGCGCGGAGATGGACATCTCATGTGACATTTGTGGCGGAAAGGGTTGTGCCTTCTGCAAGCATACGGGATGGGTTGAAATCTTGGGTTGCGGCATGGTTGATCCAAACGTGTTGGAAGCGTGTGGAATAGATAGTAGCGTTTATTCGGGATACGCTTTCGGAATGGGTGTAGAACGTATTGCCAACTTGAAGTACAAAATCAATGATTTGCGTATGTTCTCCGAAAATGACGTTCGTTTTTTGTCTCAGTTTGCATGATTTTTGTAAAGATGGGAGCGAAAAGTTATTTTGAATTATGAAGAAGTTAAATTTATTATTGTTTTCTCTGTTAGTTGTTGTCGCAAACACGTATGGTCAAGCCATTGAGATGACGCTCGTGAAAGGTGGCATCTATAACATGGGAAACGAAAGGGAAACTCTGTTTGAGGATGAATTGCCTGTTCATCAGGTATCGTTGAGAGATTTTTATATCGGAGTCTATGAGGTAAGTCAGGCGGAATGGCAAGCGGTCATGGGTGAAAACCCAAGTTTCTTTAAGGGGGATAATAATCCTGTAGATAATGTGTCTTGGTATGACGCTTTGCGATTCTGCAATAAGTTATCGGAGAAATCGGGGTTGGAACCATGTTATAACTTTCGCCGCGGAAATACGGTAGAGTTTAACGCATCGGCAAATGGTTATCGCTTGCCTACAGAAGCGGAGTGGGAGTATGCCGCACGTGGAGGTTCGTTGTCGAAGAATTATTTGTACGCAGGAAGTGAGGACGTGGACATGGTGGGATGGCACAAGGGAAACAGCAAAGGTGAGACTCATGAGGGCGGATTGTTGCAAGCGAATGAGTTAGGTTTGTATGACATGAGTGGAAATGTGTGGGAATGGTGCTGGGACTGGTATGCATCGGAATATGAGCAGGGTCCACAGACGAACCCTACGGGTCCAAGTTATGGCGTGGAGCGTTGTCGTAGGGGAGGCGGTTGGTATTCTGTAGCGAAATCAAGCAGGAATACGAACAGAATTGGAACTCCGCCAACAACGAAGTTGAATTATGTTGGTGTGCGTGTGGTAAGGAACGCTCGGTAACAATAAAAAAGGAAAAGAAAGTGGCGAAGAAAAAGAATCAGGGACTGTCGTCGGAAAATGATTTAGCGGAAGAGTTGAATCGCAATGTGTTGCCGATGTATGGTCCGGGCGCAAATGTTGAACAGAGAGAGAAGTCATCGGAAGAACGTCATCGTGAATTTGAAGAGCGCATACATCGCTCTGTGGAAGGGAATCTGATTGGTATCTTGCCTGTGCGTGGCGTTGTGTTGTTTCCTGGCGTGTTGTTGCCAATCACGGTCTCTCGAAAAAAGTCGCAGAAACTTGTAGAGCATGCCCAAAAGACAGATGAATTGTTCATGGTTTGCACCCAGAGAGATTCGAAGGGTGACTATCCGGACGAAGGTGACTTGTATTCTGTAGGCACATTGTGCCGTGTCGTGAAGTCAATGGTATTGCCAGATGGCTCGACAGCAATTATTGTAGAAGGATTGAAGCGCGGAAAAGTGAAAGGAATTGTCAAGAAGATTCCTTATCTGCGTTCGGAAGTTGACTTGCTTGACGATCAGGAAGTGGATGTTGACAAGAAGACGTGGGATGCAGTAATGTCTATTATAAAAGACACTGCCAATAAGATAGTCAAATTGTCATCGTTGCCGGCAGAAGTTGGTTTCGCCCTTGCAAATTTTGAAGAAGACAATTGGCTGATTAATTATATCTGTGGAAATTTTGCGTGGAAGGTCGAAGACAAGCAGATGATGCTTGAGATGGACAGTCCTGTGGTTAAGGCTCGACACTTAATCACGTTGCTGACGGAGGAGGTGAATTTCTTGGAGCTAAAACAGCAAATCAAGAAGTCCGCCCAATCGAAAATGGAAAACAATCAGCGCGAATATTTCTTGCAACAACAGAAAAAAGCGATTGAGCAGGAATTGGGTGAGGGCGATGAGTCAAGCCAAGAGATTGACAGATTAAAAAAAGAAGCCAAGCAAAAGAAATGGTCAACAGCCATACAAAAGGTTTTTGATCGGGAAGTGAACAAGATGTCGAAAATACCATCGGCATCGTCGGACTATTTCGTGCTTCTGAACTATCTGGAGACACTGTTGAGAGTTCCTTTCGGAGAGAGTACGGAGGACACATACGACATAGCCGCTGCTGAGGCTCAGTTGGACAAAGACCATTTTGGACTGAAAAAGGTAAAGGAACGTATCATTGAATTTCTGTCTGTGATGAAATTGAACAGCAGTAAACGTTCGCCAATTTTGTGTTTATATGGTCCTCCGGGAGTCGGAAAAACATCGCTTGGAAAGTCGATTGCGACTGCTTTGGGAAGAAAATATGCAAGAGTGTCATTAGGTGGCTTGCATGATGAAAGTGAGATAAGGGGACATCGACGCACGTATATTGGTGCGATGCCTGGAAGAATTGTGCAAGGGTTGATAAAGTCAAAATCAGATAATCCTGTTTTTGTGCTTGATGAGATAGATAAAGTTGGCAGTCGAGGAATAGATGGAGACCCCGCATCGGCATTGTTGGAACTCCTTGATCCTGAACAGAATTCCGCATTTCACGACAATTATTTGAACGTGGATTTAGATTTGAGTCGAGTTCTGTTTATTGCGACAGCGAATGATGTGAGGGCTATTCCTATCGCCTTGCGTGACCGTATGGAAATGATAGAAGTAAACGGTTACGAGGTGGAAGAAAAAGTGGAAATAGCCAAACACTTTCTGCTGCCACGACAAATTAAGGAGACAGGATTGTTCACGTCGCAATTGCGTATGTCAGATGCGACATTGCGGATGATTATTTCGAAATATACTCGGGAGAGTGGTGTAAGAACGTTGGAGAGGAAGATAGGACAAGTGGCGCGTAAGGTCGCTTATAAACAAGCGATGGGTAATGCTGATGAAACCGTGAAAGTGAATGTGAAATGTGCGGACTTGAAAGAGTATTTGGGAAAAGAACAGTATCGTGACGAAAAATACGAAGGGAATCGCTATTATGGTCTGGTGACAGGTTTGGCTTGGACATCGGTGGGAGGAACAACCCTCCCCGTAGAGAGTTCGGTAAACACGTTGAACGGAGGAGGGAAGATGACCGTCACGGGCAACTTGGGAAAAGTGATGTCCGAATCTGTTTCGTTAGCGTATGAGTTTATCAAATCACACGCTCGAGAGTTGCATATTGATGATAAAGTGCTGGAACGTTATAATGTGCATTTGCACTTTCCTGAAGGCGCAATTCCGAAAGACGGTCCGTCGGCAGGCATCACAATTGTCACATCAATGGTGTCATCCTTGTCAAGAAGAAAGGTTCGTCCGAAGATTGCCATGACGGGAGAGATTTCGTTAAGAGGGAAGGTGTTGCCTGTAGGAGGTATTAGGGAAAAGATTCTTGCCGCAAAGAGGGCAGGGATTCGAGATATAGTATTGTGCAAGGATAATGAAACGGACATTGCTGAAATTGATGCTGAATATGTCAAAGGCGTAAATTTCCACTATGTCGATGACGTGATGGAGGTTTTGAATTATGCTTTGTTAAAAAGCGATGGTGCATTACCCATTCCCAAGAAGTCGGATAAAGAAGACAAACAAAAGTAAAATGAAGAGCCGAAACTAATGAAGTTTCGGCTCTTTTTTTTGATATGGAAAGGAAAGTCTGTGTTATTGATGTAATGTATGTCCCATACGTTTACGTTTTGTTTCAAGGTAGAACTTGTCGTATGGGTTCGCTTTGATTTCAATAGGAACGTTTTCAACGATTTCAAGACCATAACTCTCTAATCCAATGCGCTTCACGGGATTGTTGGTCATCAATCTCATTTTAGAAATGCCCAATTCGCGCAGAATGGCCGCACCGACACCATAGTCACGTTCGTCTGGGTCAAAGCCGAGGTGGATGTTCGCATCAACAGTGTCATAGCCTTGTTCTTGAAGTTTGTAAGCCTTGATTTTGTTCATCAGTCCAATGCCTCTGCCTTCTTGGTTCAGATATACAACCGCGCCTTTCCCTTCTTTTTCAATCATTTCCATCGCTTTATGCAGTTGTTCGCCGCAGTCGCAGCGTTTGCTTGCAAATATGTCACCAGTGGCACAGGAGGAGTGTACGCGAACAAGGATAGGTTCATCTTTTGTCCACGTGCCTTTGATTAGGGCAATGTGTTCAAGTCCATTGCTTTTCTGTCGGAAAGGGATGAGGTGGAAATCGCCATATTCGGTAGGGAGTTGTACTTCTTCGCCTTTTTCAATCAAGGTCTCACGTTGAAGTCGGTAGGCGATGAGGTCTTTGATGGTAATGATTTTAATGTCAAATTTTTTTGAGATTTCAAGTAGTTGTGGCATGCGAGCCATGGTGCCATCTTCGTTCATAATCTCCATCAAAGCCGCTGCAGGGTAGAGTCCTGCAAGGCGGGCTAAATCAATTGCCGCTTCAGTGTGTCCTGCACGTTTGAGGACACCTTTTTCTTGTGCGTAGAGCGGATTGATGTGGCCGGGTCGACCGAAGGTGGTCGGGGTGGATTTGGGGTCACAGAGAGCCAAGATGGTTTCACAGCGGTCGTGGGCAGAGACACCCGTGGTGCATCCTTCAAGTTTGTCGATGGTGACAGTAAAAGGAGTTCCAAGTATGGACGTGTTGTCGTTGACCATGCGCGGCAGATCAAGTTCCTTGCAGCGTTGTTGCGTTATAGGTGCGCAGAGTAGTCCTCGCGCATTTTTGAGCATGAAATTGATTTTTTCAGGCGTAACTTTCTCTGCGGCGATGATGAAGTCACCTTCGTTTTCACGATCTTCATCATCGGCAACGATAAGGAACTTTCCTTGTTTGAAATCCTCTATGGCTTCTTCTATTTTACTTATCATGAAACGGTTGTATTTTTGTTTTTACGTGTAATTTTATTTTTGATTTTGATAAAGGCAAGACGATAGGCATCGGAGTTGAACAATGGGCTGTCCTTTGCCGCCTTGTAGGTGAATAGTATGCCAACTGGAAGGAGGCAAAAAGAAGAAAGCCAAATGCCGGCTGAAACGGGCCAAACATCTTCCCTTGCCAATTTGAATCCAGTGTTGTCAATGAGGTAGTAGATGATGAAAAGAGCAACAGAGATGACGACAGGGACACCTAATCCGCCTTTGCGAATTATAGCCCCAAGCGGTGCTCCGATGAAGAAAAAGATGAGACATGCAAAAGAAAGTGTGAACTTTCGGTGCATTTCTATTCCATGTCGGATGATGATGTATTCTTGCGCTTCGATGAGTGTCTTTTGATTGCTCACTTCATCGTGAAGAAACTTGGCGTTGATGTATGCCCATGAACGCAGTTGCTTTTGTTTGAATTCTGGTAATTCACGGATATAGTGTTGATAGTCAACTATAGGAGCATCCTTGATGTAACGATCAGAAGTGAAGCGACGGTCAAGAAAATGTGTCTTTCTGAAAACTTCGGCATATTTCTCTTGTTGCGCTTTCAGAGAGGCATTGACGGAGTCAATAGTGGCGGCAAGCATGGAAAGGTTTTTGGACATGTAGTCATCTTTCATTATATCTTCGTCCATGCGCGCGAAGTTGGAATTAAAGTCTATGACGAACTTCTTTTGTTTGAAAGTTTCCCGACGATAAGGAAGGCTTTTGACGTTGTCAAGTTCTTGGTTGTCGGCAGAGCGAAGATTTTCAAACGCTTCACCATTGTAGAGGGTGACTTCAAGATAGGTTTTGTCTTTCGCCATTTGCATGCGAGCAGAGTCTGCCGTGGTGACTGATGCGTTTGCAAAACCATTGGAGAAGTCGTAAATCATGACATTTTCAAGCAGTTTCCTGTTCGTATCCTTGTTGCGCACGTAGAGATTGTAGCCCTTGATGCCACTGTAGAATTCGCCTGTTGGAATTTCAAGTTCGGGTGAAGTCTGTCGGAGAGAAAAAATGAGTGTCCAAAGTTTTTTTTGACTTACAGGAAGCACGTTGTTGCTGAAGAAAAATGCGGCAACGCATACTGTGGCAATCAGAACGGTGAGAGGTGCCATGATGCGAAAGAGGGAGATGCCAGAAGCCTTCATCGCCGTGAGTTCCATTTTCTCGCCCAAATTGCCAAAAGTCATGAGACTTGCCAAAAGGATTGCTAATGGAAGGGCGAGCGGAACGACCGTAAGTGCGGAGTAGAAGAAAAATTCGAAGAGAACATCCCAATCCAATCCTTTGCCAACGATGTCGTTGACATGTTTCCACATGAACTGCATGAGGAGGATAAAAGATGAAATGAAAAAGGTCGCAAAGAAGAGGAGCAGGAATTGTCGTACGACGTAGAGGTCAATTTTTTTGACTATGGTCATGAGCGTTTTTCGCTTTTTTCTTTTCGCGAATATAGCATAAATTCCCTCATGGGAAGGGGGAATAAATTAGAATGCGCATGAAATCAGAAGGAAAAAGCCAGAGGAAGAAGTTCGGCGGCATCATTGATAAGAATAGTCTTGTCACGACCGGTCAATATGACTTTAATCTTGTTTTTCGCACGTTGTTGACATTCGAGAAGTACTTGTCGGCAACTGCCACAAGGCGAAATAGGTTGGCGTGTGAACAATCCGTCAGAACCTCTTGCGGTAAGTGCTAATGCAATGATGGGGGTGTTAGGATGGTTGGATGATGCTGAAAAAAGAGCGACGCGTTCGGCGCATAGTCCAGAAGGATAGGCTGCATTCTCTTGGTTGCTGCCAGTGACGATAGTTCCGTCGGCAAGGAGTACGGCTGCCCCAACATGGAAATTGGAATAAGGAGCATAGGCGTTGTAGGATGCGTTTTTTGCCGCTTCGACGAGTTGACGCAAATCGGCAGGGAGTTGGCATTCGCAGAGTTCGGAGAAGGGCATGGCGTCGTTTGTTTATGTTTCTATTTGCAAAAATAGAGAAAAACAAGAATATAAAAACAAAGGCACCCGAAAGGGATGCCTTTGCGTTTTGTCTTTACGAAGATTAATCGAAAAGGTGCTCGATTTGTTCTTTGTAATACTTGTTGATGTGATTACGTTTGAGTTTGAGGGTTGGCGTGAGGAAGCCCGTTTGTTTGCCCCAATCTTCAGGAACAAGCACAACTCGTTTGATTTGTTCCCAAGAACCAAAGAAGTGGTCGTATTTGCGTAAGATTTGCAACATGAGACGATTGGCTTGCTTATTAGCGCAAAGTTCTTCCTTGTTAGAGAAGTCGGTGATGCCATTTTCACGAGCAATCTTGGCAAAGTTGTCATAGTTAGGGGAGATGACGGCAGCCACGAATTTTTGACCTTCACCACAAACCATCATGAAATCAACGTTGGAGTTTTCGGAACATTTGTTTTCGATTACTTCGGGGTTGACGTATTTGCCCATACCTGTTTTGAAGAGAGACTTGATGCGTCCTGTGAGTCGGAGACGACCATATTCATCAATGACACCAGCATCGCCTGTATGCATCCATCCGTCCGCATCGATGGCTTCGCGCGTGCGTTCAGGATCTTTGTAGTAACCCATCATGACGATAGGACCACGGCAACAAACTTCGTTGTTGGAAGGGTCAATCTTTATTTCCACACCAGGAAGCGCAGGACCTACGGTTCCTGGCTGGCGACCATGTGGAACTCGTTGGCTCACGGCAATGACAGGAGAAGTCTCGGTCATGCCATAACCTTCGAAGATAGGCCATCCAATGGCGTTGAAGAATCGTGACAAACGCGGGTTGATGCCCGCTCCGCCACTGACGACGAGGTCGAAGTCTCCACCCAACGCTTCTTTCCATTTTGAGAAAAAGAGCGGTTTGGCAATGGCATATTTGATGCGATACCAAAGAGATTGGTGGTAAAGGTCGTGTTCGTAGGCAACACCGATGGCCCAGAAGTAAAGGTTACGGAGTGGGGCTTTGAACTTCTTGCCTTGCTCAATAATTTTCTTATTGATCAGTTCAAGCATGCGAGGCACGCAGCAAATGACGTTGGCGTTGATTTCTTTGATATCTTCAACGACCGTTCCAAAGTTTTCCGTGTAATAGATGCAGGCTCCGTGAAACTGGTAGAAATAAATGAGCGTGCGTTCATAAACGTGACACATCGGAAGGAACGAAAGCGCACGTTTGAGGCGTCCTGGTGTTGGGATGTCTTTCAATCCATAGAGTTGAGCACAGAAGTTAGAATGGCTCAACATCACGCCTTTCGGGTCGCCCGTCGTTCCAGAAGTGTAAATCATCGTGGCGCAATCGGAAGTCTGCACGTTGTCTTTCGCTTGCTGCACCTTGTCAAGGTTCAGATTTTGTTTTCCCAATTCGATGATGTCGTCGTAGGTCTTGTATTTTTCATCAATTGAGTCGATGGTGAAGACATTGGTGATGTTGTAAGCCTGTATTGCGGCTTGCAGTTTTGCCAAAATGGCTTTGCTCTCAATGAAAATAGCCTTGATTTCGGCATGTTTGAGAATGTACATGTATTCGCCCTCGCTAATGGTAGGGTAGATAGGAACAATGATTGCGCCAATTTGGTTGACCCCCATGTCGATGATGTTCCATTCGGGGCGGTTGCTTGAAACAAGAGCCACTTTGTCGCCTTTGGCGAATCCGAGACTAAGAAGGGCGGAGGAAACAAGATTGACACGTTCAATATATTCTTTGATTGTGATGTAGTTCCACGTGCCATTTTTCTTCTTGGTCAAGGCGGGATGGTCTTCTCCATATTTTTCTTTGGCGAAGTCAAGCAGGTCAAATAATCGTTTGATTTCTGTCATGGTGTTCGAGTTAATTTTAGGTATTTTTATGTTTTTGCTATTTCAATGATAAGTTGTGTTGCTGCAAGGAGGGAAGGTATAGGTAGAAACTCATCACGTGAATGGAAGTTCTCACCCCCTGCAAATAAGTTGGGACATGGAAGTCCGGAAAGCGTTAGCATGGCACCATCGGTCCCTCCGCGAATGGGGCGTTCGATAGGTTCGATACTCAACCTTCTCATCGCCTCCCTCGCACGGATAATAACATCAATATGGTTTTTCATCACATCAAACATGTTGCCGTATTGAAACTTGTGAGAAACAGAAACCAAAGGTTGTGAAACGCAGTTGAACTGTTTGTTCATGTCGTTGGCAAGATGGATGAGAAAACTAATTCGACGTTGCAGTTCTTGTTTATCAAAGTCTCGTATGATTATTTTTAGGTCAGCTGATTCCGTGTTGGCAGATGCGGAAGTGACATGATAAAAACCTTGTCTTCCTTCGGTATATGCTGGCGTTTGATCTGAAGGAAGTTGGTTGATAAAAGAGGACATGAGTAATGCCGCATTGATCATTTGTCCCTTGGCGTAACCCGGATGTGTATTTTTGCCGTTGAAATGGACGGTAGCACTTGCTGCATTGAAATTTTCGTATTCAAGTTCACCGATTGTGCCTCCGTCAATGGTATAAGCAAAGTCGGCTTTGAAAATGTCACGGTCGAAATGTTCTGTTCCTCGACCTACTTCTTCATTTGGTGTGAATGCAAAATAGAGATCACCATGGGAAACTTGAGGGTGGGTAATGAAATATTCCGCCGTAGAAACGATGGCGGTAACTCCGGCTTTGTCATCCGCACCGAGAAGGGTGGTGCCATCGGTAGTAATGATGTCTTGTCCTTCGTATGGTCCAGAACCCTTCGTGATTATTGGTTTAATGTTTGAGCCTGATGCATCGGGAGATGTGTCGATGTGCGCAATGAATCCGATGGCAGGTAAATTGTTGTCTTGCGAATTGTTGGGCAAAGAGGCATAAACATAACCATGTGGCGTGGAAATAACATCAGAACAACCTAATTGACGTAATTCGTCGGCAAGTTCGTTTGCTAATCGTAGTTGTCCTTCTGTTACGGCAATCTCCTCAGAGGAAGTTGTGTCGATTGCGACATAACGCAGAAATCGCTGTACAATATGGTTCGTGTCTAATTGCACAAAAAAAATAATTTTGCGCGAATATATATATTTCGTTGCAGAATGGAACTATTTTGGGTTGTAAAAATGCACAAAACAAGAAAAATAGTGCATTTGGGTTGGTGAACGTCTGTTTTTGTTGGATGAAAAAAACGTATTATCTTTGAACAATTAGAAAACAATAAACATCATCACAAAAAATCATCATATTTATGGAAGACAAAAACATTTTAGGCAAGTTCTCGTTGCAAGGAAAAGTGGCTTTGGTCACAGGAGGTTCGTATGGAATTGGTATGGCTGTGGCAAAAGCATTGGCGTATGCGGGAGCAAAGATTGCGTTTAACGGTCGTCGCGCAAATTTGATTGAAGAAGCGGAGAAACAATATAAGGAATTGGGTATTGAGGCGAAAGGATATGTCTTTGACATCACTGACGAAGCAGCGGTTCAAAAGTTTATTCCTCAAATAGAAAAGGACTTTGGTGGCAGTGTGGATATTCTTGTGAACAACGCTGGCATTATAAAACGTATTCCAGCGACGGAGATGAGTGTTGAAGAATTCCGTCAGGTGATAGATATAGACTTGACCGGTGCTTTCATCATGTCTAAAGCGGTTGCTCCAGGCATGATAAAGAAAGGCGCAGGAAAAATCATCAATATTTGTTCGTTGATGTCAGAATTGGGTAGAGAGACCGTGAGCGCTTATGCTTCCGCAAAAGGTGGATTGAAGATGTTGACCCGAAATTTGGCGTGTGAGTGGGCGGAATATGGCATTCAAGTAAACGGCATAGGTCCTGGTTATATTGCTACGCCGCAAACCGCTCCATTGAGAGAAAAACAAGCGGACGGAAGTCGTCATCCGTTTGACCAATTTATCATTGCTAAGACGCCAGCGGCTCGTTGGGGTACGCCAGAAGACTTGATGGGAACAGCCGTGTTCTTGGCAAGTCCGGCGAGTGACTTCGTAAATGGTCAAATTGTCTTTGTTGACGGTGGTATACTTGCGTATATTGGCAAGCAACCCAAATAAAAAACACACATAGAGATGTCAAAACGCCTTGTGTCGCTGTTTTCGGGATGTGGCGGAATGGACTTGGGCTTTGAGGGTGGATTCAAATGCCTAAGGAAGTCTGTGGATGTTGAAAGCCACGGAAATTGGATTGAAAATAGTGACGAAGAGTGGGTGACGTTGTCTCCGACGAGTTTTGAGACCGTCTTTGCCAATGATATTCGTTCAGACGCAAAGACCGCATGGGTAAATTTCTTTTCGCAAAGAAAGCATTCGGCAGAAAGTGTTTATCGGTTGGAGAGTGTCGTTGATCTTGTGAAAAAAAGCAGGATGGGGGAATCCGTGTTTCCTGATGATATTGATGTCGTGACCGGCGGATTCCCTTGTCAGGATTTTTCCATCGCAGGCAAGCGTCTTGGTTTTGATTCGCAAAAGAGTCATCTCGGGACGCGACTTACCATAGACGAACCATCGGATGAAAGTCGTGGTAAACTGTATATGTGGATGCGGGACGTGATATCGATTGTTCGTCCCAAAATGTTTGTCGCTGAGAATGTCAAGGGATTGACCAACCTGAAGGATGCAAAAGAAATCATAGAACATGATTTTTCTGATGCATGCAATGGCGGGTATTTGGTAGTACCTGCCCGTGTGTTGCGAGCGGTTGATTATGGCGTTCCGCAAAATAGGGAGAGAGTAATCTTTTTCGGTTTTAACAGAAAGCGACTAACTCCAGAAGCGGAAAGGGAATTGCAAAAAGAGTCGATTTCAGAAGACTTTGATCCATACCCCCGCCCAACGCACGGAGGAGATGGAATGCCGTACGTGACGTGTTCTGATGCGTTTGTGGGGTTGAAGGAGCCTGAAGAGTCGGATGACGCATCACAGAAACGATATTCGAAAGCTCGATATATGGGAGCGCATTGTCAAGGGCAAAGCGAAATCAAACTGGACAACACCGGTCCGACGATTCGTTCAGAACACCATGGAAACATAGAGTACAGACGACTGTCGGCAGAGCATGGAGGAACGCACAAGGAAGAGTTGATTCGCGGTTTGCAGGAGAGGCGATTGACCGTGCGCGAATGCGCTCGTTTGCAGACTTTCCCTGACGAATATCAATTTGTTCTCGCAAAAACAGAAAGGCATGGCTCGGTGAGTGCAAGTGACGCTTACAGAATAATAGGAAATGCCGTTCCGTGTTTATTGGCGTATCATGTTGCCAAAAACCTTGAGGCGAAATGGTCCTTGTATTTCGGAACGGAAGAAAAAGGATAGAGATGAATTATTACGTTTACGACATATCTATTGTTCCGAATGAAGGATGGGCAAAAGACATCACGACGGAATGGCTGGGGGAGAGAGGTTTCTCCGGATTTGATGAAGAAGATGGCGTTTTGAAGGGATATGTTTCTGAAGAACAGGATGAGAAGATGGTGAACGTTGAACGAGAAGTGGCGGACGCAATGTCTGAAATGTTTGGTCTCGTTGTTCAATTGACAAATAAACAAAAAATAAGAGACAGGAATTGGAATTCGGAATGGGAAAAGGAACCATTGAAAACAATTGAGATTGGAGGACGAATTGTTGTTCACGATGTTAGAACGAAGATTGATAAGGAAAGGTATAACTCGTTTATGGACATATCGATAGGTGTAAGCCAGTCGTTCGGTTCGGGGGCTCATGAGACAACCTCGATGATGATAGAAATGATGATGGAAGCAGGTGTGTGTATGGAGCGGGCAAGTGTTCTTGACGTAGGGACGGGAACGGGTATCTTATCAATCGTGGCAAAGAAATTAGGCAGTCCAAAAGTCGTTGCCGTGGATATTGATAATTGGTCATACGAAAACGCAATTGAAAATCTGCGAAGGAACGGAGTGGAAGCGGATGTTCGGTTAGGTGAGATAAACGTTGTTTCGGCTGATGAAAAATTTGATGTGGTACTTGCGAATATAAACAGAAACATATTGATTGATAATATGTTTGAGTTTAAGCGAAGAATAAGAAAAAATGGATTATTATTGTTGAGTGGATTCGTTGAGTCAGATATTGATGTCTTAGTTGAAAAAGCGGTTAGTAATAGTTTTGTTTTCAGGGAGAAAAAAGAGAAAGGAATGTGGGTTGCGATGTGTTTTCAACAAGAAAATGTTTTCTCATGAAAAAAGAGGTGTTGATATTTGGCGGTTCGTTCAATCCTCCGCATAATGGTCATGTCGCTTTGTGTGAACATGTGTTGAGGTGTCAAATGTGCGATGAGGTGTGGTTGATGGTTAGCCCATTGAACCCACTGAAGAGTCGTTCAGATTTGATAGCGTCAGACGTTCGTTTGGCGATGGCTCAAAAAGCATTTGAAGGCATAGAGGGTGTCGTGGTGAGAGATGACGAAATAAGGATGCAAGAAAATGGGGAGCCTTCTTATACAATAAATACGCTGGATTGGTTGAGAAAAGAATACGGGAATACGGTTCGTTTTCGTTTGTTGACCGGAGAGGATAACTTACGGATATTGACAAAATGGAAGAGTTGGGAACGCCTCGTGACGGAATATGGATTGGTTGTATATCCTCGTGAGGAATCAAATAAGGAAGGCAAAGGAGGGGTAAGCGAACTGATTTCAAATCTGCTTAATCAGCGCATATCAGAAAGGGTGGTGGGTGAACAAATCACCATGTTGGAAAATGTTCGGTTGTGGAACGTTTCGTCAACGGAAATAAGAAGATGGATCGCTTGTGGAGAATGGACGCAGGTTAAAGATGCAGTTCCTCAGGGTGTATATGATTATATCAGGGCGAAAGGATTGTATCGAAAGGCGTGATTTTATCGATAAGAATCAATCCAAGCCCGGAAAACGGAATCGTTTCCGTTGAAGATGTTCAAGTCCACGTTGCCCTTGATTCCTGAAATTTTTCCGTCATGCTTGTATTGCCATAATGACCAAGGACGATTGATGGTCGGTTTTTCATGAATGATGTCGCATATCCAAAGGTCAGAGGCGTCGGGGAGTGTGCCTTTGATGAGATCACGGTAACATTCCGCATTGGTATAGATAATCGGGTGAACGCCAAGGGCATCGTAGATGACACTGTCAAACGAAACGATGTCCTTCTTGCGCTGTTGAACGATTTTCGGGTCTGTTTTCCTGTCGGATGATTTAGAGTATTCGATGTCAACGGCTGGTGGCAGATCACCATCTTCGAAGGTGAGATTTTCGAGAAAATAAAGCGCTTGCTCCTTGCCGCTTTTGTTGTAAGAAAAAAAATGGTACATGCCACATTTTAGCCTTGCCTCCTTCGCTTGCTGGTAATTGTGCGTGAAACGTCGGTTGAGGTGTGTGGTTCCTTCAGAAACCTTTATGTAGGCAAAAGAGACGCCGGAGGCTTTGACCTTGTCCCAATCGATGCGTCCGTTGTGATGGGAAATGTCTATCCCTAAGATGTTTTCCTTGTAGGCGGTTGGGGCGGAAACCTGAATGAGAGAGTCGGAATTATCACTACGGAAATAGTGGTGAAGGACGTAGGCCGAGAGAATGAGCAAGAGTAAGAAGACAAAGGAAAAAGAGAAAAAATGAGATTGGGAGCGCTTGGACTTATTTCTTTTTTTTCGAGGCATTCTTTTCTTGGTCTTGAGAAAATGAGTGTTAGTTTTCGTTTTTGAGTCGTTGTAAACGTGTGTTTAAACGCTCAATGGCATCACGGTGTCTTGCCGCTTCAAGGAACTCGAGTTTTCGTACAGCACCTTCCATGGCTTTCTTTTCGCGTTCGATGGCTTGTTGAAGGGAAAGAATGGAGTTGTATTGCTCAAGCGGTTCTGCCGCCATGGATTGTTGGTGTTCAGGCTCGATATATGTCTTTTTTTCTTCGAAATCAGATTGCTTGGAAAAGACAGAAGGAGTGTTGATTTCCTTTTCAAGTCCTCGTGGTTTGATATGGTGTTTCTCGTTGTATTCAATTTGTTTGGCACGTCGCCGTTCGGTTTCATCGATGGTGGTCCTCATGCTGTCGGTAATTGTATCGGCATACATGATGACCTTTCCGTTGAGGTTACGAGCCGCCCGTCCTGCCGTTTGGGTAAGGGAGCGATGGGAGCGAAGAAAACCTTCGTTGTCAGCGTCAAGAATGGCAACGAGTGAAACTTCGGGAAGATCAAGTCCCTCGCGCAGCAGATTGACTCCTACGAGCACGTCAATCTCGCCACGACGCAAAGAGTCGAGAATTTGCACTCGTTCCATTGTGTCAACGTCGGAGTGTATGTAGTTGACTTTCACGTCGTGCTGGAGGAGGTAGGTGGTGAGTTCTTCTGCCATACGTTTGGTCAAGGTCGTGGCCAATACTCGTTCGTTCTTTTCATGGCGAATGAAGATTTCTTCCATGAGGTCGTCAATCTGATTGAGTGTCGGGCGAACTTCTATTTCCGGATCGAGCAATCCGGTAGGACGGATGACCTGTTCGACAATAACACCGCCGCTCTCTTGCAATTCGAAGTCCGCCGGTGTGGCGGAAACATAGATTGTTTGAGGCGACAGTTCTTGAAACTCGTCGAACGTGAGTGGACGGTTGTCTTTTGCCGCGGGAAGCCGGAATCCGTATTCGACGAGGTTTTCTTTTCGAGCTTTGTCGCCGCCGTACATGGCGCGTATTTGTGGCACGGTGACGTGACTCTCGTCAATGACCATAAGATAGTCCTTGGGAAAGAAATCAAGCAGGCAGAAAGGTCGTGTCCCGGGGGCGCGACCGTCGAAATAGCGAGAGTAGTTCTCTATGCCAGAGCAGTAGCCCATTTCGCGAATCATCTCCATGTCATATCTCACGCGTTCTTCGATGCGTTGCGCTTCTATGTTGCGTCCTTGGTCCTTGAATTCTTGTATTCGAACAATCAAGTCTTTTTCAATTTGTTCAAGTGCCAGTTTTGTTCCTTCTTTGCCTGTGACAAAAATGGTGGCGGGGTAAATTAAAAACTCGTCAAAGGAGTTGATTTTCGTGTTATCCAGAGGGTCAATGGTCGTGATGTCGTCAATTTCGTCACCCCAAAAAGAAACCCTCAAAAAGAAGTCTTCGTAGGCAAGGAAAATATCGATGGTGTCGCCTTTGACTCTGAAATTGCCTCGGGTGAAACCAATATCGTTGCGAGAGTATTGTGCGTCAAGTAGGGTGCGTAAGAAAGCATTGCGCACGATGTTTTCACCACGATGAATCGTGATGAGATTTTGATGGTAAGTTTCGGGGTTTCCGATTCCATAGAGGCAAGAAACGGAAGACACGACGACGACATCGCGACGACCGCTCAACAACGTTGACGCAGTGGCCAGTCGCAACCTGTCCAAATCTTGGTTAATGGCCAAGTCTTTCTCAATATAAGTGTCGGAGCCCGGGATGTAGGCTTCGGGTTGGTAGTAGTCGTAATAGGAGACGAAATATTCGACGGCGTTTTCTGGGAAAAACCCCTTCATCTCCGTGTAAAGTTGCGCAGCGAGCGTCTTGTTGTGAGAAAGGATGAGGGTGGGACGTTGAACTTCCTGAATGACGTTGGCGATGGTAAATGTTTTGCCACTGCCTGTTACTCCAAGCAATACTTGCGCCTTGTCGCCTCGTAGAACTCCTTGGGATAGTTCCGTGATGGCTTGCGGTTGGTCGCCCGTAGGCTCGTATTGAGAGGAGATTTTGAAAAGCATAAATTACGTTTGAAAACGAAACAAAGGTAAGGTTTTTCTCTTTATCTTTGCGATTATAACGTGTTAGGAAACAAGGATAAAATCATGAAAAAAATAGTTTTTGCATTGGCGGCATTAGCGTCGATAGTTATGGGTGGGAATTCTTATGCCGCAGAAGAAGGAAAATGGACGTTCGGTTTGGATTTCGCTGGGGGTGTCTCATGGTTGGGTGTTGGGGATAATCGAAAAGTGGAAGGTGACGGTGCTCGATTGAAGTTTAGCCCTGGTCTTTTGGTCTATCGGAATTTTGGAACTGAAAACCGCTATTCGGTTTTCAGTGGCTTGAATATCAACAGTTATGGCGGTTGGTTGAAAGGAAAGGTTGATAATGCCGACATCGTGTATAAAGGAACAACGTATCCGGGAGCGTCGTTTTCGGAAAGAGTGAGATATAATTTCAGGGAAATAGAAGTTCCTGTCGGAATGCGTTTGCGCACGGGTAGTTACGGGCCTTGGCGTTTTTCGTTTCATTTGAATTTGGGCTTAGGATTGACCGTTCTTGGTGACGCTTATGCGGATGACATAAAAATCAACAATGCCGTTGTCGTTGAGGGGTATGAGGGCGAGAACTTTGATTACAGTCCTGCCTTGTTGAGGATGACATACGGGGTGGCATTGGGTACGGAGTACGACTTGGATTTTGTGACATTGACCGCAAAATTACGTTATAAGGGTAGCGTGACGAACATGTACTTTTACGACCATGGCATGTTCAATCCGGGACGCGCTTTGAACTTGCGTGTTGAGAATAATTACTATGACAAGAACATCACGTTCCGACCATCAACGTTGGAATTTGTGATTGGTGCCTTGTTCTAATAAAAGTTGTTTTGGTTGATGAGAAGAGATGGAATGAATCAAGAAGAGTGGAATGAGCTCAGGGATTTGTTGAATCGTTGGGAACGATCATTCAGAGGCGGTCGAAAAGAGTTTTTCGACACAGATGATTATCTGCGCCTTTCTGATTACTATTTAGAGCAACAAAAGTTGGCGGAAGCCCAAAATGTTTTGGCACGAGGCCTCAAGGAAACCCCGTCCAATGCGGAACTGTTGTTGCAACGTTCAAGACTTTTGTTGTATAAAGGTAAGAAGCGAGACGCTTTGGACTTGTTACGAAAGGTGGAGTCGGGCGCAATGGCGTGGAATGAGGACTTGCGTACGGAGACCTTGGTTCTGAAAGGAATCATATTGGTGTCCATGAATAAAGTTTGGGAGGCGGAACAAATTTTCAACACGCAGTTGAACGTTGTTCGTTTGGACATCAAGGATGAGGATGAATTGATGTCAAGAGTTGAGATGATTGAGAATATCGCTCACGCATATCAAGATGCGGACATGAGAAGTCGAGCGTTGGGATATTTGGATTTAGCCTTGGATTTGATAAAGCGATATGCCACCATGGCTTTTGGAAATAAGGAGATTGAGGATATAAGATGGGACATAATGATACAGAAATTGTATGTCCTGATGGAGGCGCATGACGAAGAAAGTTTGAAACGCGCTGGTCGCTTCGGGAACATGATGTTGGACGAGAATCCGTATGATGAAGAGGTGTGGTTTGTGATGGCGCAGATGTATATGCAGAATGGACGTTTCGCAGAAGCATTGGAGGCATATGAAAATTTGTCGGCAATAGATCCGTCGAACGATTATCCAGTATTGCAGAAAGCGAGAGCCTTGTTTCATTTGAAGGAATACGAAAAAGCCATTTCATGTTTGAACCAATTGTTGAATTGGGACATGACTCTTCTTGCGCATTATACGGAAGGCGACAGGGTGTATTTCCTGCAAATGAGAGCGGAGTGTGAAGATCAAATGAAGCGGTATGCCGCTTCGGCAAGGTCATACAGGGAGGCAATTAACGAATTGAAATCCATCTATTCAAATACAGAAATAGACGAGAAAAACATATTGGAATTGGATACATACGAGAGGAACAGATTAACTCAATTGTATGTCAACTGTGGGTATGCGGAGTTGAAACAAGAAAACCACGATGTTGCCCTAAAATATTTCAAGAGAGCAGTTCAGGAAAACGACACGGATACATACGCTTTGTTGAGCCTTGCGGACGAGGAGCTGCGCTTGGGAAATTTTACAGAGGCACAAAAAATATATCAACAAGTCATTGAAGAAGAGCCTGATAATGTAATTGCGTTGGCAGGGGCATCGCGCGTTGAAATAAACAAGGGAAACTATAAAAAAGCCTCGGTCTTGTTGAGTCATGCTCGGCGGATTTTTGAAGATATGTCGAATGGAGAAGCGACGGAAGATTACGAAATCTATTTATTAAGCGCAATAGCGTTGTTCTGTCACTATCAAATGTCAAAAAATCAAGATGCGACGAAGATTGTTGAAGTCTTGGAATGCTTAAGGAAGGCGTTGAAATATAATGAAGAAGCGATAGAACTTTTTTTCAATACATGTCCATCGGCTATGGTCGTTTTCTCTCAAATGAAGTCAGAACAATAGTGTGTCAATAGAAATCAAGACATCTAAAACGTGGAAATTAAAAGATTCATATTCAATCCAATAGAAGTTAATTGCTACGTGCTTAGCGATGATAGCAAAGAGTGTGTCGTCATAGATGCGGGATGCTGGACGGAAAGGGAACAATTGCAACTCTGTCAGTATATTGAGGAAAATGAGTTGAAAGTGAAGCATTTGCTGAACACTCATTTGCATTTTGATCACGTTTATGGCAATTTGTTCATGAAACAAAAATTTGGCATTGAAACAGAAGCGCATCCAGATGATGAATTCATGTTACATGAAAATCAATTGAGGGAAATGGGAATAGCGAATGCAAATATGCCTGTCGCTCCTATTGGAAGATATTTATCAAATGGTGAGAGCATCTTGTTTGGGCGCGAATGTCTTGACGTGATTCACGTCCCTGGGCATTCGCCTGGCGGGGTTGCCTTTTACAGTGCATCGGCAGAGGCCGTGTGGGTAGGAGATACCTTGTTTTGCAGAAGTATGGGGCGGACAGATTTGGTCGGTGGAAATCAAGACCAATTGGTAAATAGTATTAGGGAAAAGTTATTTTCTTTGCCAGACAGCACTGTCGTGTATCCCGGTCATGGTCCTGCTACGACTATTGGAGAAGAACGTCAATTTAATCCATATTTATAGTTATTGAGTATGAAACAGAAAATAAAACAAGTTTTGATTTTGTCTGTCCTTATGTCCGCATTGTCAATTCCCGTTATTTCTGGGACACAGGATGTTTCGTTCAACGCCATGGTGACCAACAGCACGGCGAAAAAAACGGTAAAAAATGTTTTGAAAGATATTGATGGTGTCAAGAAGGTGAAGATTGACGGGAAGAAAGGCATAGTCGCAGTTTTTTATGATGACAGAAAGACAAATGTTAGCATTATACAAGGCGCAATGAATGCTGCGGGTATTTATGCGACCTCAATTGGAGAGAATTGCGCACTGAAACCCGGTGGCTGTCTCAATAATATGCCAACAACAACGAACACCATGAGGTGAAAAAAGCTTGCTAATTGATCAAGGAACGCAAAATAGAGTTGTTGTCCCCCGCACGGGATAAGTTTTGTGCAAAAGCAGGTATCAATGCAGGAGCAGACGCAATTTATATCGGAGGGCCTGCTTTCGGAGCGAGAAGTGCCGCAAGTAACAGTATTGCGGACATAGATGAAATATGTCAATATGCCCGTCGATTTAGCGTGAAAGTTTATGTCACGTTGAATACAACGTTAAGGGATGAAGAAACGGAAGAGGCAAGACGAATGGCGTGGCAAGTGTATGAAGCGGGTGCGGACGCCTTGATCGTGCAAGATTACGGTTTGTTGGAAATGGACTTGCCTCCCCTTGAACTGCATAGCAGTACGCAGATGGACACGAGGACGCTTGAAAAAGCCAAATGGTTGAGTGAAATCGGATTCCAACAAATAGTATTGGCTCGGGAGTTAGGTTTGTCGGATATAAAAAGAATAACAGAAAGTGTTTCCGCAAAGATTGAGGTGTTTGTGCATGGGGCATTGTGCGTGTGTTATAGCGGTCAGTGCTATTTGAGCGAATATTTAACAGGGAGAAGTGCCAATAGAGGTACTTGTAGTCAGCCTTGTCGCATGTCATGGGACTTGGTTTGCGAAGATCAGGAAACAGGAAGGACAGAGACATTGGAACGACGAAAATACCTTTTGTCCTTGCGTGACATGAATCGTTCCGGTGCCATTGGAGATTTGATTGAAGCGGGCGTGAGCAGTTTCAAGATAGAAGGAAGGTTGAAGGATGAAGGCTACGTAAAGAACATCACCGCTTATTATCGTCGAAGAATAGACGAATGTTTGGAGGCGGGTGGAGGAAATAAAGCCTCTTGGGGAACAACAAAGTGCTTGTTTGAACCAGATGTGGAACGGACATTTTACAGAGGAGGAACGGATTATTTTCTTTACTCAAAAAAGAAAGATGGCATTGCGTCAACGGAAACGCCGAAAAGTATTGGAAAGAAGATTGGAGTCGTTGAAAGGGAGATGAAGAAAGGTGAGTGGTTGGTTCGACTGAATAAGGGAGGAGGTGAACAGATTAGTCTGCACAATGGAGATGGGATTTGTTTCAAAAGTGGGACTGGAGAATGGAGGGGAGGAAGAATAGAGAAAGTAATAGAATCCAATATGGGGAATGAATCAGTTCGAGTGTTGATGAACCGAGATTTGGAGTGGGTGGAAAGCATGACGGGTAAGGTTCTGTTCAGGAATCTTGATGTGGAATTTGAGAAACGTTTGCTATCGGAAAATATTGTTGTCAGAAAAATTGCTGTTGACATGACTTTGGAGGAAACGTCAGAAGGGTATGAATTGTCGGTCAGAGACGAAATGAACAATTGTGTTCATGAAGCACTGAACATGGAATGCCAAGTCGCAAAGAATGAGGAAATGGCAAGATGTTCGATAGAAGAGACGTTGAGAAAGACGGGAGATACAATATTTGAGGTCAGAACAGTCCGTTTGAAAACTGGAAGGAGCGTTCCTTTTGTTCCCAAATCGATTTTAGCGGAGAAAAGAAGAATAGTTTTGAGTCGACTTGAAGAGGAACGAGAGAAACTGTGGGGAAAAAAGAGAAAAGCGTCGAAGAAAACAGGAATCAATGTTATTCCTTTGCCACAGGGGATGGATTGTCACTTTGATGACTATCGGGCAAACGTGACTAACGAATTGGCAAGAAGGTTTCTGGAACGATGTGGCGCGGAAATGATTCGAGAGAAAAAAGAGATGGAATTGATGAGATGTCGTCATTGTGTCAAATACTTGGTAGGAAAGTGCGGTGACGAACGTGGTGCATATTTTTTAGAACATGGGAAAGATCGATTGCGCTTGATGTTTGATTGTGAACATTGCGAAATGGTTATCCTAAGGTCATGAGATTATGAAAAACGAAAGAGAAAGTAAGGCTTTTTACAACTGGCATTGTCATGCCGCGATGACTTTGTTGAGAGGATATGGCGACAACATGCCGCTACAAGAGTGGCTTCAAAATAAAATATGGCCAAGAGAAGCCAAATTGACACCGGAGGATATATATTGGAGTAGTCGTTTGGCACTTATTGAAATGATAAAGAGCGGGACGGTCGGTTTCTGCGATATGTATTGGATGGATGAGGAGACGGAACGAGCCGTGAATGAGTCCGGGATGAGAGCGTTGATAGGCGTGTTCGTGTTGAGTGCAATGGATGAAAAAACATTGGATGAAAAATTTGAAAGGCTGGCTGAAAAGAGTGAGCAAAACGGATTGGTAAGGTATTGCATCGCTCCACATGCTATATATACTTGCGAAGAGCGATTATTGATGCGGTGCGTGAAAGCATCGGAGAAATACAATGTCCCTTTACATATGCATTTGTCAGAGACACGACAAGAAGTAGAGGAGTGCAAGCGAGCGCATGGAGGATTGACTCCCGTGGAGTATAGCGAAAGATTAGGTTTGCTCACAGAAAGGTCAATCATGGCACATTGTGTTCATCTGTCAGACAGTGATATTGACATTTTGGCGAAAAGCGGAGCCAGATGTGTTCATAATCCATGTTCGAACATGAAGTTGGGGAGTGGAACAATGCGTTGGCAAGCAATGATAGACAAGGGCGTGAGGGTAGTTCTCGGAACGGATGGCGTGTCATCGAACAATAATTTGTCAATGTTTGATGAGATGAAAGTCGCGGCGTTACAACAATCGCTCGTGAACGGGGTAATGTCGGTGAATGCTAAAGATGTGTATGACGCCGCTACAGTGCCTTTGTGGGAAGGATGTGAAAATGACAGGATTTACATAAAGAGGGATTCCGCCCAGATGTTGCCAGAGAATGATTGGTATTCAAACATGGTGTATGGGGCTGATACGAGTGTTGTTACAAAGGTTGTCTGCGACGGTAAAACACTAATGGAAAACGGAAAAGTAGAAGGAGAAGAGGAGGTGTATGATTATTTCCAATCAAAGAAGGCGTGAAACCGAGAGCAAAATTGAAGAAGTGAAGGGGAAAAGGAATTGATAAAAATTTTTTTTGATAAAAAAAACAGCAATTGTTTGGTTGTGGAATAAAAAACACCTACCTTTGCAACGCTTTTGAAAGGACGGGATGTAGCGCAGTCCGGTTAGCGCATCTGGTTTGGGACCAGAGGGTCCCAGGTTCGAATCCTGGTATCCCGACGAAGAAAGTTAGACTTGGATAAGGAAACTTATTCAAGTCTTTTTTTTATGCGTTGACGGGAAGCATCAGGTTCGCAATGATTGTGTCGGAAGTCATGATGCCGGATAACGTCAAATGAAGTTGATTGTCAGAAAGAAGCATTTTGTCAGAAGAAATGTAAGGATGCGCTTGTGCAAGTAAATAGTCAACTTTGTCTTGTCCAAATCTTTCGGAAAGGTTTTTGAGCACGATGCCTTGCCGTGTACGAAGATGGGTCATGAGATATTCGTCAAATTTGTTTTCCTCGGTCAGATTGTCTTCCGAAATAATTGGAGCATTGGACTGGATTCCATAAATATATTGGGTCAGATTGCTGACATTGGCGGTTCGAGAGTTCTTGCCGTCATAGGAATGGGCGGAAGGTCCGAAGCCCAAGTAGGGGATGTCGCAGGTCCAGTAGGCAGAATTGTGTTTGCTGTGGAATCCGGGTAGGGCGAAATTGGATATTTCGTAATGTTCATATCCGGAAGAGGTCAGGGTTCGTGCCACGGTCAAGTACATGTTTTCGACAAGCGTATCAGGGAGTGCTGATATTTTGTTCAAATTGAGTTGTCTGGTGAGTGGAGTTCCAGTCTCGAAAGAAAGAATATAGGTGGAAATGTGTTGTGCCTTAAGGCTAAGCAGCAGAGAGAGATCTTGCTGTAGATCAGAGATGGTTTGTGATGGATAGGCGATAATCAAGTCAACGGAAATGTTTTTGACTCCCGCGTCTTGTAGGAGTCGCATGGCAGTGACGCTTTGGCTTGCCGTGTGGCGGCGGCGAAAGAGTCGAAGAGCTGTGTCGTTGAAGGATTGTACGCCTAAACTGAATCGAAGTGACTGGCGAAATACTTGTGGGAGGGATGTTAAGAGAGCGTCGAAATCAGAAATGAATCGCTGTGTTATGTTTTCGGGGTTGCACTCGATTGTAAATTCAGAGAGAGTTGAGAAATCAAAGTGCGTCAGTAGCGCATGAAGGATGGAGGAAAGGTCTTGGATGTTCAGGATGGATGGTGTGCCACCTCCCAAATAGAGTGTCGTGACGGGCGTTGGTTTTTGTGTTCGTGGGGCACGAAGGAGGATTTCTTTGCAGAGGGATTGGACGTATTCGTCCTTGTGTCGAAGATTTGCTATGGAAAAAAAATCACAGTAAGCGCATTTGGAGTGACAGAAGGGGACGTGTATGTAGATGGCGGTTGGTGTCAATTATTTAGGCGCTTTTGTGTAGAGATAGGCAGCGATGGCGGCAAACAATAGGTTTGGAAGCCATGCAGCGACAACGGCAGGTAAAGAACCATTGACGGAGAAGGAGGTAGAGAAGGTGGAAAACAAAACGTAGGCAGCGGAAAGGGCGATTCCTATGCCCAAATTGGCTCCCGTTCCTCCTCGGACTTTGCGTGCGGAAAGGGAAACACCGATGAGTGTCAAGATATAGGCAGCGAAGGAGTTGGCGATGCGGGTATGATATTCGGACTCAAACGCTTTGATGTTTCCAAGTCCGCGTGTTCGTTGCCTTTCAATGTAAGCCATGAGTTCGGTGTTATTCATTTGCGGTGCCTCCTTGATGGATATGAAAAGGTCGGTAGGGATTACGTTGATGGTGGTGTCAAGCGTTCCCAACGATTGGATCATGTTTTCTTTCATTCCGCTGAAGTAGCGGATGCTGTAGTCTTCAACTCTCCAATGGGTGAGCGTGTCCCAATAGACGCGACGGGCGGTGAGTCTTGAGACGAGTGTCTTCCCGTCAAACTGTTCGAGCGAGAGGTTGTGACCCCGTTTGGTTTGGATGTCAAAGTCTTGTAGATAAAGAATGACTCCTTTTTCGACTTCCATCTGGACGTTATCGATGGAAGATTGCTTATAACTTTTGACATAGACGTTTTCAAAAGCCAATCGAGTCTTGTTGGCGGGTGGGATGATGTAGGAAGCGAAGAGGAATGTGAAAATTGCGATGAGCGTGGCGGTGAGGAAATAAGGGAAGAGCAATCGTTTGAAGGAGATGCCAGATGCCTGCATGGCTATGATTTCGCTGTTGTTTGCCAACTTCGACGTGAAAAAAATCACGGAGATGAAGACAAAAAGCGGGGAGAACATGTTGAAATAGTAGGGCAGGAGGTTGAGGTAGTATTCAAATATTATTTTGTCAAGCGGAGCCTCGTGCTCGGTGAGTTTGTCCAGTTTCTCGGTAAGGTCAAAGACGATGGTAATGGCCATGACGAGAAGGATGGAAAGCAGGAAGGTTCCCAGGAACTTCCTCATGATATACCAGTCTAAGCGTTTGATGAAAGGCGGACGCATAAAAAACAGGAGTTGTTAGAGAAGACAAAGGTAAAGAAATTGGTTCAAAGTCGTTGGGAGAGATGAGGGAGGACGGTTTTTTTCCAAAGGTGGAAGTCGTCTGCTAAGATGTGAAGTCGAGCTTGTGTGACAAGGTCGAGATAGAACGCAAGGTTATGAAGTGATGCGATTTGTTTAGCAAGCGTTTCTTGCGTTCGGAAAAGATGGCTCAAATAGGCTCGGGAGTAAGTGCTGTCCACGAATGACGTACCGTCGGGATCCAGTTGTGAAAAGTCGGTTTGCCACTTTTGATTTTTCATGTTCATGGTGCCTTGCCAAGTAAAGAGCAGGCCATTGCGTGCGTTACGCGTAGGCATAACACAGTCGAACATATCAACGCCTCGTTCGATGGCTTCGAGAATATTTTGTGGGGTGCCGACACCCATAAGGTAACGAGGTTTAGATTCCGGAAGGATTTCATTGACAACCTCGATCATTTCGTACATCTTCTCGGTTGGTTCACCTACGGCAAGCCCTCCGATGGCATTGCCGTCGCATTGTAGTTCAGCGACTTGTTCCGCCGCCTGTCGGCGAAGGTCAGGAAAAGTGCATCCTTGAACAATTGGGAAAAGACTTTGTGAATGACCATAGAGCGGTGAGGTCTCGTTGAAACGTTGGTGGCAACGGTGCAGCCATCGTTGCGTCAGAGCGAGAGATTTTGCGGCGTAGGAACGCTCGCTGTCACCAGGAGGGCATTCGTCAAACGCCATGATGATGTCCGCTCCGATTGTACGTTGCGTGTCAATAACGTTTTCTGGCGTGAAGAGATGTTTTGATCCATCAATATGTGAACGGAAGGAGACGCCTTCTTCCGTGATTTTTCGGATTCCAGAAAGGGAAAAAACTTGAAAACCGCCACTGTCGGTTAATATTGGTTTTTCCCAGCCGATGAACTTGTGTAATCCACCTGCCTGACGTAGTATTTGAAGTCCAGGTCGAAGGAAAAGGTGATAGGTGTTGCCTAAGATGATTTGTGCTTTCGTATCTGAGACGAGTTCGTGGGTGTGTAGGCATTTGACGGTCGCTTGCGTTCCGACTGGCATGAAAATAGGCGTGAGGATGTCGCCATGATCGGTATGTAAAACGCCAGCACGTGCGTGTCCGTCAGTATGTGTCAAATCAAATTTCATCGTCGCTTTTTCTATTTGCAATTAACGATAGAGCTCTATCTTTCAGATTGATAGATCCGAGTTGTACCCATTCTGTCCTATCTGCAAGTTGCGGGTTGTATGGTGTTGATACTCTAATGTAGTTGTCGGTGAATCCGTGCATTAGGTTACCGTCCTTTTTCGCTTTTTCCCACAACACTCGAGCGGAGCATCCAATATGTTGTTCGTAAAATTGGGTCAATTTCGTTTGCGATATTTTTTGAAGTTTTTCCGCCCTTTGTTTTTTTACGTTTTCTGGTACGATTGGAGTTATTTGCAAGGCACGTGTGCCGCTCCTTTCGGAATATGGGAACACGTGCAGTTGTGTAACGGGCAACGACTGAATAAAATCAAGACTGTCTTGAAACATCTCTTCCGTTTCACCTCGCATACCTACGATGACGTCAACACCAATAAAGGCATCAGGACGGTTGTGTTTGATGCGTTGCACTCTTTCGGCAAAGGTGTCACGTCTGTATCTACGTCCCATCAATTTCAAAATGTCGTCACTTCCGCTTTGTAATGGAATATGGAAGTGTGGCGCGAAGATATGACTATGTAACGTAAAGTCTATGAGTTCGTCTGTCAGCAAGTTCGGTTCTATACTTGATATTCGAATGCGTTCGATGCCTTTGTCGTAAAGGTTATCAAGGGCTTGACATAAGCTGAGCAAATTTTCAGATGTTCCTTTCCCGAATGTTCCGATATTCACACCAGTAAGCACGATTTCTTTGATTCCTTTTTGTGCGGCTTCGACGGCGAGTGCCATGGTTTGTTCCATAGTGGCACTGCGTGAACGTCCTCGGGCATGAGGAATGGTACAATAGGTGCAGAAATAATCGCACCCGTCTTGTACTTTCAGGAAACAGCGCGTTCGCTCGTCATAACTAACAGCCCCACAGAAAGTTAATTCTTTATCTGAGGTAGAGATGGTGTCCTCGGAAATGTATGCGTCTATGTTGAATTTATCAACGGTTGAGATAACTCTTTTCACACCTTCAATGCCACTTAACTTCGTTGGGTTCAGTTGCGCATAGCAGCCGGTTACAACGATTCGTGCCGTCGGGTTCAATCGATGTAGTCGAGTGATGGCTTGGCGGCATTTTCTGTCGGCATGATCGGTGACGCTGCAAGTGTTCACGATTATAATTTCCGCTTCGGCAGGGTTCTCAACCCGTGTAAGTCCCCTCGCAATCAGTTGTCGCGATAATGTGGCTGACTCCGAGAAGTTCAGTTTGCATCCCAATGTCTGAAAGGCAAATTTCATAGTAAACGAGGAGAAATACTATATTTCGTCAATAGAGACAAGTTTATTGATCAGTGCAAAGATGGTCAAGCCAGAAACTGTTTTAATACCAGTTTTTTTGACGATATTTTTCCGATGGGAAATAACGGTGTGGATGGAAATAAAGAATTTTTCGGCGATTTCCTTGTTGGTGAGACCTTTGGCGACGGAGACAAGTATTTCTTTTTCTCGGTCTGTGAGGGGTTCATTTTCACTTGGCAAGGGCATGTTGTCATTTGCCTTAGCATGGCGAATGGCATTGATGAGCGTCGATGGCGTATCGAAGATGGAAACTACGGCATCAAACTGTTGAAGGATAGAACTCTCTTGCAGGGACGAAATCAAAGCGATTAAAAGTGTTGATTTGTCAAGGTCAAGAGCGTATCGAATGTTATCACGTTCTTTTCGGTCAATGACAGATGGGTTTAAGACGATGACGTCGGGTCTGCGAGACAAAAGGTGTTTTTTCAAGTTTGACACATCGTTTATCGCATCAATCACATTGATATCGTTCTCTGCATTGAGTACAGATTTGACGCTTATAACTAAAAGTGGGGAAGACTCTATGATAAGAACTTTTTTCATGCGTCAAGGACTAATGGAGTCAAAATTTGATCCTCGATCTGTGCGTGGCGGTTCAAATCGTCTTGAAAGTGAAAAAGTCGGTCAAGGAGGTCAATCTTAAACAGGTCATGCTGTGGCATGTCCATATATTTAATGATGATATTTTTCAGGTCAGAAAGTTTTTCTTCAATATCCTCATGGTGTTTCGTCTTTCGGGGATTTATCTTCTTGACTTTCGAAGGGTCATTCAAAATCTTTTCAATATAAGGGAAGAGATTATTCTCCTCGTCGTGAAGATGTAAAAGAACCTCTTGTTCGTATTGGTCAAAGAAAGTATTCAATGCAATTTGAATCCCAGAAGGATATTTTTCTGAAAGTCTTTGAATTTTGTTCTTAATTTCCGGAAGAAAGAGTGTCTTGTAATAGTTGTGACTGTTACGCAAAAACATGAGTAATTGGCGAATCAACTCTGTCTTGTGCGATTGAAAATCCTTAATGTTTAAATCCTTGTTGCAGACGGAAAGGAAAAGTAAAACGCATACTCCATTAGAATTGCACACCTCCGCTACAGACTTGTCTCCGAAACCTAAAGGAATGCCAAATCGATGGATAATCATCAAGTTATCGTGGTCAGCATGGATTGCGTCCACCATTTTTGTGTTGGCAGTAATCACGACTATAAACTAAAAATTAAAACTTATAGGCAAGACCTATGCCCACCACTTCCTTGAATTGGATGCGCGGACCTTTTGCCACTTCTTTACCTTCGCTGTCTGTCGTGATGGTTTTGATGTCATCATCATAGACAAGTTGAGTGTTGATGGAAGCTTGCAGAAACTTATTGATTTTGAATGTAAGCAATAACTCCCAGTTCACATCAATATTTTTCGGCTTTTCAACATAATTGGAGAAAAGGTCCAGTTTTGAAGTCACACCGATTGTTTTGTTCACAAACTCATTACTGTAAACCAGTCGAACGTAACCACCATATTGATAATAAACATGTTTTCCGCTATCAACGCCAAACGCGCCCATATTGCTAAGGTTGTCGTTCATGACAAAAGTCCACTTGGCAGTAATAGGAGAGATAAACGCAGAAAAGGATTTGTGAGGTTTATAGTCCATACCGACAGCACCAATCAAATAAGCAGGAGCCATGAATGTCGAAATCACGTCACTGTCATTCGGATAGTTGAAACCATCGGTGAATTGCGTCTTGAACTGAACCATCGCCGCATAATACCAATGCTTGCTGGCGCGTTGACCATATTTTGTCGTGAAGTCAATACGGTCATCCGTTTTTATAACGCTTCCCTTCCCTTGTTGCAAGAGACCGTAACCAAGATCAAGCGTCGTGTTCCACGATTGGCGGTTGGATGTATAGTCAAGTTCTACGTTAGCCAAAGCATTGCCACCGACAGAGTTTTCTCCACCGGCTGCCCAATTGAAGAATTGCGTTTGAGAGGCATTCAAGGAGAACATGCCGTGGCATTGCCATTTGGATGGTACCTTTTCTTCCTGGGGAATGCTGGCATCGTCACGAATGGATTTCTCAAGGTCTGTCACCTGTGCCATCACGATGGATGATGTCGCTAACATGAGTGCGGAAACAACAAATGCTTTCTTCATAAATTTTCAAAAAATGAACTGATTAAACTTTACGCGAAGATAAAGAAAAAACGCTACCTTTGCGATTAGAGTCTTTTAGATAAAGAAAACATGTCAGAAGAAATTCAGATGGTTGACCTGAAGGGTCAGTACATGAAGATTAAGGAGGAGGTTGACGCTGCGATAGGCGAGGTGATTAGTAGTACGGCTTTTGTGAAAGGTCCGAAGGTGAAGGTGTTTGAGGAGCATTTGGCGGAGTATCTGGGTGTGAAGCATGTAATTTCGTGCGCAAATGGCACGGAGGCGATTCAGTTGGCGTTGATGGCGATGGGTTTGAAGCCAGGGGATGAAGTGATAACTCCGACATTCACGTTCATAGCGACGGCGGAAGTGGTGGCGTTGTTGGGTTTGAAGCCTGTCGTGGTGGATGTGGATCCTGAGACTTTCTGTATGGATCCGAAGTCGGTGAGAAAGGCTATTACGAAAAGGACGAAGGCGATTGTTCCCGTTCATTTGTTCGGTCAGAACGCTCCCATGGAGGAGTTGATGAGCATTGCGGAGGAGTATGGGTTGAAAGTGGTGGAGGACGCTTGTCAGAGTATGGGTAGCGACTATTTGTTTGCCAACGGGAAACGGAAGAAGAGCGGCACGCTGGGCGACGTGGGGTGCACATCGTTCTTCCCGTCAAAGAATTTAGGTTGCTATGGTGATGGCGGGGCGTTGTTTACGGATGACGATGAATTGGCGGAGGTGATTCGTTCGATGGCAAACCATGGTATGACGGTGCGCTATCATCACGATCGGGTGGGTATGAATTCGCGTTTGGACGGGATACAGGCTGCGGTACTTGATGTGAAGTTGAAGTATCTGGACGAATACGTGAAGTCGCGTCAGTGGGCGGCGAAGGAGTATGACGAGGCGTTTGCTGGGATGGAATGGATAAAGACTCCGAAGCGCGCCACGTATAGCACGCACGCTTTCCATCAATATACGTTGGTGTTGGACGAGAGTGTGGACAGGGACGCATTGCAGGCGAGGTTGAAGGTAGCGGGTGTTCCGTCGATGGTTTATTATCCGATTCCGTTGCATTTGCAGAAGGCGTATCGGGACGAGCGTTATAAGGAGGGAGATTTTCCAGTGGCGGAGTTCTTGTCACGGCACGTGTTATCGTTGCCGATGCACACGGAGTTGACACAAGAGCAAATAGAGAAGATAACGGAAGCGGTAAAAGGGTCATGAGTTATTTTAAGCATGAGACAGCGATTGTTGATGAAGATGTGGTGATTGGCGACGGGACGAAGATTTGGCATTTCTCGCACGTGATGTCGGGTAGTAAGATTGGGGCGGGGTGCAATGTGGGACAGAATGTGGTCATCGGTCCAAAGGCTGTGGTAGGCAACGGGGTAAAAATCCAGAATAACGTGTCTGTGTATGAGGGGGTGGAGTGTGAGGATGACGTATTTCTTGGTCCGTCGATGGTTTTCACGAATGTGGTTAATCCGAGGAGTTTCGTCAGTCGGAAGTCGGAGTTCAAGAGGACGTTGTTGAAGAGAGGATGTAGCGTTGGTGCGAATGCGACGATTGTGTGCGGTCATGAGATAGGTGCGTATGCATTGGTGGGCGCGGGAAGCGTAGTAACGAAGGATGTCCCGGACTATGCGTTGGTTGTGGGTAATCCGGCACGCATCAGGGGTTGGGTGAGTCGATGGGGGGTGAAATTGGTTTTTGACAAGAATAATGAGGCTATATGTCCGGAAACGGGTGAGCGTTATAGATTGGTTGACGGCAGGTGTATTAAGTGTTAATAGTTCAGGGAGTTTAGGAAGACCTAAGAGGAGAAATTAAGAATTAATGGTTAAGAATTAAGAATAATGGATTGTTTCTGATAAAAAAGAGGTCAGAGGCAATCCTCTTTTATTATTAAGCGAAGGTATGATACAGAGAATACAGAGTTTATATTTATTGGTGGTGGCGGTGATGATGGCAACAATGTTTTTCACGGAGGTGGCTTTTCTGACACAGGGAGGGGAGTCCTTGAGATTGGGTAGGGATGGTATTCCTCTAATGAGCGGAGAGGGGGAGATGACGACATCGTTGTTGCGTATTTACGCATTAGTTGAATTGGCGTTAGTGGTTCTGGATGTTTTTTTGTTCAGAAGACGTAGGTTGCAAATGCGATTGACGGTGTTCTGCTTGTTGCTGAGTGTTGGGTATTACGTTTTGGCAGGTATATATTTGTACGCAGGAGTGGGTTTGGGTTATGAGATTGAATGGTCTTTGCCAATCACGTTTCCGATGGTGAGCGTAATTTTGTTGTGGTTGGCGTTCAGGGCTATCCTGAAGGATGAGTTGTTGGTGAAGTCGATAGACAGGGTGAGGTGAGGGTTAATGGCTCATTCATATTGTTGGTTGTATGTCTTCTTGTGAATCTCCCGTTGAGGAGTGAGGTTTCGAAGGAAGATGGCTCTCTTGTTGACACTGAGTATAGGAGTCCATATGTGTATTTCTTTTCGGTGTTTGACTGGGAAGCGAGGAGAATGTTGGAAGGCGGGGACGTTAACGGAGTGTATGGCATGTTGCATAGTAAGGTTGATTCCGTAAAGAATGACGGGAATGCGTCACGACATGTCAGAGGTTTGGGTAACGGTCACTATTTGATGGTCAGGACAGAGAGGAATCGTGTGATGGTAGATTTGATGTGCGTGGCAGACTGGAAGGTGGAAGTCCTGTCTCGTCAAGAGGCGGGAAGAAGGGTCGGGAGACGAATGGCGCAAGGGAAGCGAGACGATGAGGAGTTGTATGTCGTGGTAACGGACGAATGGGGAAATGTGAAACAGGATGCGATTGTTGACTTTGACGGCGATGTTTTGAAATGGAGCAGAAGGTTTCAGTGTTACACGGGTCAAAGCGGGAAGAAGAAAGGATGGTTGAATGTCACGCTGGATGGCGTCACGAGATATGTACCTTTGATTAGAACAGCAGAGCGTAAACAAAAAGGGAACAATGATGAACGTCAGAAAGAATTAAGCGTAAGCGCTTTCGTATCAAGCCATGGTTATCATGATGGAGATTCGATACGATATAAGTTTTTGATTAAGAACGGAGAGGGGAAAAGATTCAATAAGCCATTAGACGTATATTTGACAAGTGAGACAGAGTATTGGTTGGCAACATTGAAACCCATGAGAGACGGGGTGTATGTCGGAGATTTTCAGATTGCGGACTCAATGACATGGTACACGTTGGGAGAAAAAAGAAGGGGATGTGATTTCGTGGTCAAATCGGAGGATTGGGCGCAAAGCATTCAGGACGCATTGGTAGAAGGTGGAACGGGAGGAGGATTCATGAAGCGTGGCAAGTTGTCAGAGGGTGGCGTTCAGGATAAGGTGCGGATAAGGGCAAATGTTAGGCCTTCGAGAAATGGAAGGGTTGTTGATGTTCGTGTGATGCGGAATGGCAAGGCGGAAAGCGGTGCGGATGTCACGTTGCTCTTGCGAGAGAAAGAGAAAGGGAATGAAGGGGTGCGACAAGTGAATGACAACAAACAACGGTTAAGTGCTTATCAAGATATTCGACAATGGATAATTGACTCCGTGCTTATGAGAAACAGCCACTGCGAGTTTCTCATGAAAAGCATTGACAAGTCAGGATTGTTGGGACGTTTGGACAGTGTGGAGAGTTATCGTTTCTCGTATCCGGACACTCCCATGTATGTCAATAAAACACAAGGACGTCTTACGGATTTCGGTCATGAACTGAAGACGGAATTCGCACCTTTCGTCTTCATCAATGGGCAACAACAAGCGGTTCATGCCGTGTATGTAGACGGTACGCCTGCCTACTTATCCTTAGCGACGGATGTCCCGTACAGTATTCGTATTGTTCCAGGAAGGCATCGTATTTATGTAAGAACCGACCGTTGGTTGTATGACCTTGGCATTATAGAAACTCAGAACGGGACAAAGACTGTGGTTTCAATAGACGGCAGTAGGTTTAAGGACAAAATTGCCTTTGACGATACGTTGTCAAACGTGGAGAAGATGACAATCTATCCTACGTTGATGAACGTTGTCCATGCGGAAGAGAATGCATATCTGATGCAGAATGGAGTCGTGTTCAAACTGCAGGCGAGTGGCGACGAGGAACAGAACTATCAGATGAAGATAGGTCCGTTGAAGCCACACGTGCCAGTTCACTACATTTCAGGAAACAAAAGAATCATTTTTGAATATGTGCCATACGGAAACTACTCTTTTGGAAAAGACAGGATAGAGCGAACTTTATGGAAGGACACGGCTATGTCCATTCGACTGAACGCCATAAAGCCAAAACAGGAAATAGGAGACAGCGCATTGACGGAATATGGTATCATTGACGAACTTCAAAGTGAAAATCTGGCTTTGCAAGCAAAGAAACGAAAAAAGTTCTTCCCGTCCTTGTTGTTGAACGAACGGGACAGTTCCGTTGTCAATGTTGTTGACGACACGTCGTTGGTTGAGGAAGGATACTTAAAAATTGAAACAGAGAAATTGGCAGGGAATAAAAGGTTTCGGTTGTACAGAGGATTTTTGGATATGATTGTCCAAAATGAAACGGAAATGGATGATGACTTTAAGCAACTTTGCTTGACACATATCAATAAAGACCTTGATGTTTTGGCGTATGAATTGGATTCGTTGTCTCTTGATTATGATACTATACATGCGGAGAATAGAGAGAGAACGGATAAGCCCAATAAAGGAAAACCGTTTTGTGGTTTTGTGAAGGATGCACATGGAAATGCAATTGCTAATGCTGCCGTTGTGAATTGTGCGACAGGTGAAATGTACCGGACGGATTTTTCTGGTTTTTTCACAATTGAAAAAAGGGAAGCAGGGACAATGTCATTGAGAATAATGGCGAAAGGTTTTTATTCAAAGAGGTTGACCGTTGAGGATGTTGATGATGAGGTGCGAGATGTGATTATGAACAAGAGAATAGGTGATTATGTTACTTATCGTCCATTATTCTCTCGTCCGAAAGAATTGAGTGTTAAGAAAACGAGCCAATCGGATGAACGGAAGAGTGAAATCATAATTTTTGAAAGTCAAAAGACACATAAGATTTCTGAACAGAATAGGAAATGGATGTTACTGCCGCTGACGGACACGAACGGACGTGTTCAAACAGAATATGCTGATTGGATTGACAACGAGTTGGCGAATGGGATGGAGATGGTTGTTGTGGTAACTCTTCGCGATGGGAGCGAACACGAAACAAAATTGCAATAAAGAGTTAAGAGTTTCAAAAAAGAAGGTCAATGGGAAGATTAGTCAAGGTGTTTGGAGCCGCCGTGCAAGGAATAGACGCACACTTGATTACAATTGAAGTGAGTGTCAGCGCAGGCGTTTATTTTCATATGGTAGGATTGCCAGATAACGCTGTCAAGGAAAGTCAAGACAGGGTCACATCGGCCCTGTCGCAAAGTGGTTATAAAGAAGTGAGGCAGCAAGTAATCATCAATCTTGCGCCTGCAGATATAAAGAAGGAAGGATCCGCATACGATTTACCCATAGCGGTAGGAATGTTGGCTGCCAGTGAGCAGATGGGAATAGAGAGTCTATCGGATTATATGATGATGGGGGAGTTGAGCCTTGACGGTTCTGTAAATGGCATAAAAGGAGCATTGCCAATTGCAATTAAGGCACGAGAGTGCGGTTTCAAATATCTGATAGTTCCGGAGGAAAATGTAAAAGAGGCAGCAATTGTTAATGACATAGAAGTGTATGGCGTAAGGAACTTGTCGGAAGTCGTGGATTTGATAGAAGGAAAAAAGAGTGTTGAACCAACAAGAATTAATACACGAGAAGAGTTTTATGACCAAATAAATAATTTTGAAGAGGACTTCAGGGATGTGCGCGGTCAGGAAAATGTGAAGAGAGCCATAGAAGTCGCTGCTGCAGGCGGGCATAATTTGATAATGATTGGACCTCCCGGTGCGGGGAAAAGCATGATGGCAAAACGAATTCCTTCTATCTTGCCACCATTGACACTTCGTGAGGCGTTGGAAACGACGAAGATTCATAGCGTTGCGGGACGACGAAAAAATCTTAATTTCGGATTGATGACACAACGTCCGTTCCGCAATCCGCATCATACAATCAGTGATGTGGCTCTGGTGGGAGGCGGCACCAATCCACAACCGGGCGAAATAAGTTTAGCGCACAACGGGGTGTTGTTTTTAGACGAATTGCCTGAGTTCAGGAGAAATGTGCTTGAAGTGATGCGTCAGCCACTTGAAGACAGAAGAATAGTAATTTCACGCAGCAAGATGACGATTGAATATCCTGCGTCGTTCATGTTGGTTGCAGCGATGAATCCATGTCCGTGCGGTTATCATAATGATCCCAACCACGAGTGTCTGTGTTCGCCGATGCAAGTGCAACGATATTTGAATAAAATATCGGGTCCTTTGTTGGACAGAATAGATATTCAGGTGGAGATAGTGCCCGTGCCGTTTCATAAACTTTCGGAACAGAGCCAGGGTGAAGACAGTTCGCAGATAAGAGAACGTGTTATCAAGGCCCGAATGATTCAAACGGAGCGGTTCAAAAATTATAAAGATGTGCATTGCAACGCACAAATGACATCAAAGATGCTGCAAGAGTATGCGCATCCGGATGAAGAAGGTTTTGCCTTGCTGAAATCTGCCATGGAGCGTTTGTCACTTTCAGCGAGAGCGTATGACAGGATATTGAAAGTGTCACGAACAATTGCAGATTTGGCAGGAGCACCGCAAATCAAAAGTGAACATATAGCCGAAGCGATAACATACAGAAATCTTGATAGAAGTAATTGGGTGGAGTAGTGGGGTGAGAAAAAGGGAAAAGTTATCCTATGTTTTGAAAGTGTTCATTTCAGAGAAAACTGTATAGAAATGGTAAGAGTTTTTTGTTAGTTGATACAAAAATATGGGGACTTCATACAATGGGTTTCTTATTTTTTTATTCCCCAAAAATCTCTTCGCAATTTTGCGTCATCAAAAAAACATAATTGCAAAATGAAACACTTGATTCTTTCTTTGGCAATTGTGCTCTCATGAACTTGATTGCGTCAACGCCTGTCAGTGCAAAAACAGACAAAGGCGTCACTCTTGATTTCTATGCGATACATGGATTAAAAGCCAGCATAGAGTTTGAGGAACCAGACACGGCAGATGTTTCCGTTTTCCTCTATTCCCGCTGTGCTGACTATACCGCTGATGGAAATATTTGGGTAGTTTGGTCGCCAATGGCAAAGAATATCAGAGTGATCGTTCGCAATTAGGTTATATGGCGATGGCGAATGACCAAATGGTCATAGGCATAAGCCGCAGCGAAAAGGTAAAGGATTATGTCGTTGAACAAGGTGGAAGTTTCTTCCGTCAGTTTATACTTGTTAGCAACGGCGTCATTCCTTCTCGTTTCCTCCTGCATGGCAAAGTGGAACGACGAGCTATAGGTCGCATTGACGATACTCTATATTATATTTCCACTCGTCACAAGGAAACGCTTTGGGATTTTGCCGATGCACTCCGAGAATATGGCTTTGTAGATGCCATCTACATTACAGGAGGAACAGATTATTATATGTTCTATCGCTCGACAGATGGCGCAAGGCATGACTTGGGCAATCCGAAGGACTATAAGACGGAGAATCGGAAAGACATTGTTCCGTGGTTGGTTTTCAGAAGATAATGCCAACCTGAGAAGAATAAGGAAATAGAAATCAACGGCGATAGAGCGTAGGGTAGAAGGCGTTGGGGATGTGGGTGATGGTGAAGTTGTCCGGAGATGTTCCAACGACAGCAATGATGTCGAAACGAACATTAACGTTGAGTTGATTTTGCCGAACGTAGGTATCAGCCGCCCTAAAAATGTTTTTTTGCTTGGAGCGAGTAACGGCGGTTTCAGGGTGACCGAAGAATTCGTTTTTACGAGTTTTGACTTCAATGAACACCAGTGTTGGTCCATCATAGGCAATGATGTCAAGCTCAATCTTGCCACCAAGCTGTCGCTCTGGATTTTTGCCAATTCCAAGTAACCAGTTGGTCTCAAGGATTCGATAACCCTTGGTGACAAGATGACGAATGGCTGCTTGTTCACCCCAAATGCCAAGTTGTTGAGAGTCGGTAGTAGGCATATCTGGTATTTATTAACGTTTTCCTTACAAAGATAAAAAATCATGGTGTATCTTTGAAAATACTTAGTGACCAAAGAAATAGAAGATTTGTAAAACATGGTTAAGGCAAAAGATGTTTGTGATGTATTGGAACGCTTCGCTCCGCTGCAATGGCAAGAGTCGTATGATAATTCAGGATTAATCGTCGGCAGCAAGGAAACGGAGTTGTTAGGTGTTTTGTGCACATTGGATGTGACAGAAGATGTTGTGGATGAAGCAATAGAGAAGAAGTGCAACATGATTGTAAGTCATCATCCATTGATATTCAGAGGGCTGAAGTCGTTGACGGGGAAAAATAACACGGAACGAACTCTATTGAAAGCGATAGAGAAGAAGTTGGTCGTTTATGCTTGTCATACAAATTTGGACAAAGCAATCGGTGGGGTCAGTTGGAGAATGGCTCAAAAAATGGGTCTAAAATGTGTACGAGTTTTGGCTCCGGAACATGGTGAATTGATGAAATTACAGACATTCGTTCCTGTTGACCACTCGGAGAAAGTCAAGCGGGCACTCTATGAGATAACTGAAGGTAATTGGGGAGTAGGTCATATTGGTAATTATGACCATTGTTCATACAGAGTTAGAGGTACAGGAACATTCCGGCCCGGGGATGGTTCTCATCCATTTACAGGGGAGAACATGAGGGATGAAAGCGTTGTTGAGGATAAAGTTGAATTGATATTGCCCAAAGTGCTGATGTCAGAAGCCGAAAGCGTTTTAAGAAGAGTTCATCCGTACGAAGAACCTGCTTATGATTTTTTCGCAATTGAGAATGAATGGAAAGGAATGGGGTTGGGGGTAATAGGTGAGTTCGAAAATACTAAGAGTTTGGACGAATCGTTAGAAATTGTGAAACAGACATTTTGTTGTAAGGATATTCGATATGTCGGAAGTGAAAAACAGATTAAAAATGTGGCTCTCTGTGGCGGTAGTGGTGCGGAACTAATAAACGTCGCAAGGAGTAAAGGCGCTGATTTGTACGTGACGGCTGATTGCAAATACCATGATTTGATGGATGCGGAGGGAGAGATGATTGTGGCAAGCATTGGACATTATGAGAGCGAGCAATATACAAAAGAGGTTTTACAAGAAGAAATAATAAAAAAATTACCTAATTTTGCAGTCTATATTTCAGAAAGAAACACAAATCCAATAAAGCATTTCTAAAAGATGGCAGGAACAGCAAATAAAGCCGAAATTACGGTAGAAGAAAAACTGTTGGCACTAAAAAAGCTACAAGATGTAGTGTCGGAGATTGATAAGATAAAAACGATAAGAGGAGAGTTGCCACTTGAGGTGCAAGATTTGGAGGACGACTTGGTCGGACTTAGCACTCGATTGGAAAAATATAAGAAAGACATAGCCGATACGGAAGAGGAAATCAAGAAGCACAAGCATAATATCACTGACGCTTCCGCTAAGATTGAAAAGTACAAAACCCAACAAGAGAACGTAAGCAACAACAAGGAGTTTGACGCACTTTCAAAGGAGATTGAATTTCAGAAACTTGACATCGAAGTTTCTGAAAAGAAGATAAAAGAGTATTCGGCACTTGTAGAGCAGAAAAAGTCAGAATTGGAGAAGAATCAGGAGGACGAGAAAGAAAAAACGGAAATCATGGCGCAAAAGAAGAATGAGTTGGAGGATATTATTGCCGAAACGCGTCAAGATGAAGAGCGGTTGGTTGAGAAGCAACTGAATATCGAAAAGACAATAGACGCTCGTTTGTTGAGCGCATTTAAGCGTATTCGTTCTAATGCACATAATGGATTAGCCGTTGTTTCGATTGATCGTGACGCATGTGGTGGATGTTTTAACAAGATTCCAGCACAACGCCAGTTGGATATTAAATCCCGCAAAAAAATCATTGTTTGTGAATATTGCGGAAGAATTCTGATAGACCCGGAATTGGGAGAGAATCCAACACCAGAAGTTGCATCGGATAATGAAGTTAAACAGACTAAAAAGAAAGCCACTTCTAAAAAAGACGCATAATTGAATATGGTTGATTATGACAGACAGTAAAAGATAATCGACAATATTTTACAATAATAAAGAACCCCGTGGAAATAAAACCACGGGGTTCTTTGTTTCCTGTCCATTGGGTGGGGGGCTTCTTCTTATTTGTGTTTTTCTCAAGTGTGTTATTATTTCTTGTTGCTGTTATGCAATATAACACTTTCAATATTTTACTGAAAGTGTAGTGGGGAATAGACTGGCATCTTTCATACCTATATAATTTACATTTCTATATTTTTTTGCATTGTGCATATTGAAAATATTATATGGGCTTATAGTTGTTGAATCTGTGCATTATACAAATTTACAATGTACGATTATGTAACGAATATTTATATAAAATCAAGCAAAATCTAATAAGTTATATAATTGAATGTCAATTTAATTTTGCGTTAAAATTAAAATTATTCTCGAATTAAAAGAGGTTGGTGTTGAGTTTGGTCAGATTTGGTTGTGGTTGTTTAATTAATATAATAGTTATTTTATTATATTTCAGTATGTTTAATATGTTAATATGACGAATGTATTTATCAATTTTTTCTTGTTGCCTTATAAGATTTTACTCTTTTACATAACAATATGATTATTGATGTTTACAATTGTAAAAGTTGTAAATTGTTTTAGTTTTATAAAAATATTACATTTATAAATTGTAAGTTTGTAACGTATTTTATCCTTTTGTGAATTGAAGGATAGGTGTGATTTTTATAATTGAAAATGACATTGATAATTATGGATAAGTTTTTTGTGGAAAATAGTCTTACGGAAAGAATTAGACAATTGATGGAACAATTAGGAATGAACAAAAAGACTTTTTCTGAAAAAATTGGGGAAAATCCTTCAAAAATATCCCACATATTTATGGGGAGAAATAACCCGAGTCTTGATATGTTGCAAAAGATTTTAAGAGCATTTCCTGACGTGTCAACAGATTGGTTGATAATGGGACGAGGAGAATCGCTGTTGAATAATGAACGTCAAAAGATTGATGACCATGAATTAAGCGGTCTTGAAAACAAGAATGATAAACAGGAACAGAAACAGGAAGACAATGATGAAAATAGTGTCAACGCAAAAGAAAATAATGCGTCAATTGCTGCGGCAAACAATTTAAGGATTAAGAAAATCATCATCTTGTATGAAGATGGCAGTTTTGAAGAACGATAATGTTTTAGTGAACGACGTCCGAATTAATAGGACAGATGAAAGAAATGACGTACATTTGTATCAATAACATTATTTTTACATCATGAAATTTGAAAGAGATTTGGAGATAATTGATAGTGTCAGGCTCAATGAAAGACATTTTTTGTTGAAATTGAAATGTGATGAAGGTCTTTCTGAAATTAAGGCAGGGCAATTTGTTGAGATTAGAATAGACGAAGCGGGAATACTGCTTCGTCGTCCCATTTCCATAAATTACATAGACGAACAACGAAAAGAAATGTGGTTGATGATTCAAGAAGTGGGGCGCGGGACAAAAAAAATGGGGCAATTAAAGGTTGGCGAGAAATTGAATATCGTATATCCACTCGGAAATGGTTTTATGATTGCTAATGAGAGCGGTTCTAAATGTCCGTTGCTTGTCGGAGGTGGTGTCGGAGTGGCTCCGATTTTGTATTTGGCAAAAAAATGGTCAGAACGAGGAATTAGACCAACCGTTTTATTAGGTGCCCGCAGAAGTGAAGATTTGTTGGAATATGATTTGTTCAGGCAATATGGTGATGTGTTTGTTACGACTGAGGATGGAAGCGAAGGAGAAAAAGGCTTTGTGACGCAACATTCCGTATTAAAGAAGAGAGACTTTGACTTGGTATGTTGTTGTGGTCCGACTCCAATGATGAAAGCCATGGCAAAGTGGGCAAAAGAAAAGAATATAGAGTGTAAGGTCTCGCTTGAGAACAAAATGGCGTGTGGTTTGGGGGCTTGTTTATGTTGTGTTGAAGAAACGAATGAAGGAAATGTCCGCGTGTGTGTGGATGGTCCGGTCTTTGACACGAGAGACTTAAAGTGGTAAATGGCATAAATAAAAGAGATTTATGAATACACGAGTAGATTTAGGTAGAGGATTAGTCTTGAAAAATCCAATTATGACCGCATCGGGAACATTCGGGTATGGATATGAATACCAGGATTTTGTTGATTTGTCAAAATTGGGCGGAATTGTCATTAAAGGAACAACCCTGCATCCGAGAGAAGGAAATCCTTATCCGAGAATGGCTGAAACGCCCAGTGGAATGCTAAATGCGGTTGGTTTGCAAAATAAAGGAGTTGATTATTTTGTCAATAATATATATCCGGTTGTTAAGGATTATGATACTAACGTCATTGTAAATGTAAGCGGGCATAGTTTGGATGCGTATGTTGAGACTGCCAAAAGAATAAAAGATTTGGAGTGTATTCCTGCCATAGAATTAAACATATCGTGTCCAAATGTAAAACAAGGAGGAATGACATTCGGGGTTGACGCAAAAGCTGCAGGGGAGGTTGTTCATGCTGTTCGAAAAGTGTACGATAAGCATTTGATGGTGAAATTGACCCCTAATGTCACAAATATCCAGGAAATAGCCAAGGCGGTCGAAGACTCTGGTGCGGATAGTGTTTCGCTTATAAACACAATTATGGGGATGGCTATTGACGCGCGAACAAGACGACCATTATTGTCAACTATCACCGGAGGGCTATCGGGTCCGTGTGTGAAGCCTGTCGCATTGAGAATGGTTTGGCAAGTAAGCAAGGTGGTTAAAATTCCAATCGTTGGACTTGGTGGCATAATGAACCTGGAGGATGTTGTTGAGTTCTTATTGGCAGGAGCCAGTGCGGTTGAGATTGGAACGGCAAATTTTGTTGACCCTTCTATAACGGGGAAAATTGTCGATAGTTTGGATTGTTATATGAAAGAACAAAAAATAGATGATGTCGGAGACTTGATAGGCGGGTTAATAGAAAACTAATAAAAAGGGCTTCATAAGAAAGAAGCCCTTTTTATTATGTGGATTATTGAAAACAAATAGAATAAAGTTACTACATAAAGTTAAGAATAGTAAAGGTAAACTTAAGACCTTTCAAAAATAGTTGATGAGAATGATGAAACTGACACTTAAAACAAAAGCGAAAGAATAGAGTAGAGGAGGGTAGGTATAAAATAATTAGTGTGTATCTTTACGTGAAATAAAGTGTTATAATTTATGACTATGAAAAATAACATTGAAGACACACTAATAACGCTTGCGATACATACGTTCGAAAGAGCACAAATCTTAAAAACTCGATTGGAAAGCGAAGGAATAGATGTTTTCCTTCATAATGTAAATCTGATTTCGCCAACTATTTCAGCGGGCGTACGAGTTAGAATCAAAGAAAGTGATTTGCCCAAAGCATTGAGTGTCATTGAAAAAATGGACATTCCGGGTATAAAAGATGGAATTCTTGAAGATAAGAATGTCAAAAGAAATGTGATATTAGTCCCTATCGATTTTTCGGACTATTCAATGAAGGCTTGCCGTGTTGCCTTTAATTTAGCATATGAATTAAAAGCAGATATTCAAATCATAAATGCTTTTAATCCGATAAATGGTGGCAATATGTCATTGTTTGAAGTGTTTCAGTACACGAAAAATGCTGAAGAAGAAAAAGATTTCAAACATCAACTGAATTTGGCTCAGAACGATATGAAAAATGTTGAAAATCAGTTGAATGAAGATATAAAAAATGGAAACTTGCCCCAAGTTAAATTTCATTCTGAGACAAGAGTGGGAATTCCGGAGGAAGAAATTGCGACAGTCACAAATGAGATAGGTGCGATGATGATTGTTATGGGAACGCGAGGAAAGAATCATAAAGAACAAGATTTAATAGGAAGTGTTACGGCTGAGATAATAGAACGAACAACTGCGCCTATATTAGCCATTCCAGAGGATGATAAAATAGATGATTTTGAGGAAATAAAGAATGTTGCGTTCGCTACAAGTTTAGACCAACGAGATTTGATTGCAATAGATCAGATGTTAAGATTGTTTGAAAAATATAAGTTTAAGTTGTGGTTATTGCATATTCAGCAACATGATAACAAACGTGTTTGGAATGAAGTGAAATTATCAGGATTGAAGACATATTTTAAGAACAATTATCCGTCTATCGATATTGAATTCGAAAATATTCAGGATTCAGATGTTTTATGGAGCATTGATAATTTTGTTAGAGAAAAAGGAATTGAATTGATTTGTTTGAATAACAGAAAGCGAAATTTGATTTCACGACTTTTCAATCCAAATATTGCAAAGCGCATGGTATTTCATGCGAAAACGCCTGTTTTTGTTTTGCATTCTTAATGACGTATATTTTATCTTTGTTTTGATGTAGATGGAAAAAGAGAGATTAATCTACATCATCTATTTTGAATGCCTCGATTTTCTGATAATAGCCATTATGAAAAAATGCTATTTCTTATTATTATTGTTAAAAAAACGTTTATAAATAAAAGCCTTAATAAAAGTGCGAATTATTAAAGGCAAATATTTTAGAAAGACCATAAAAACACAAATAAAAACAAAAACAAGAAATACAATAATAACTTTCATCGACCAGAATACATTTGAAGTAAAATACGACCTATACCGCTGAACAAAGATATATATTTTTCATCAACGCCAAATCCGCGCAAAGCATCTTTAACATCCTGAATCGCATAATTAACATTTAACAAGGAATCTTTTTCATTTTCCATAATCTCCTTCTGCATCTTTTTCATTGCAGTTTCGTATTCAACGGAATCGATCAATTTTTGACGAGTTTCCTTATTAAAGTCGTTTTTGAAATCTTGTCCTTCTTTTTCGCTTTTTAGGTTTGCGGTACGTTGTTTAAGGTTTTCAATCTCTTCATTAAGTTTCCGCATTTCATTATCATACATTTCTTTACGGTGCTCATCGTCAAATTGACCTTTTGAGATTTGTTGCGCAAGCAAAGAAACTCTTTTTTCAGCTTCTTTATGCGCGTCATTCATAGCGTCATTTGATAATTGGATACCTTCACGCCTAAGTTCTTGGGTAGATTCATTAAACTTCGCATCAGACAATTTATACACGTGCAAATCCTGTTCACGAGAATCACGATTATTTAAAGCGTTAGTTTGCGCTTTAGTGTACTCAATATTTGCTTTTGCTTGTTGAACATCCATTAAATCCTTAACAAGAGACAAACCGTTTAACTGAATTTGTGACATAGGAGGAGCGGAAGCGGACGGACCAAAACCTGTTGCCGCTTCCGTACCATTACCATAAATCAAATTAGGGTTCAAGCCTGCTTCCTTATAACGAGCCATAGTGTTAACAGGAGAATTATAAATTCTATCTTCTGCAAGGTTTTGACGATACAATTCATTTTGGTAATCCATTAACCTACGTTGACGAGAATAGGACAGGGAAGACTGATTTTGATTAACCAGGAAACCAAGACCACTCATACCTGTCGCGGAAGCGGAAGAAATGATACTACCCAAAAGTTCAGGTGAAATAGCGGCTGCACCTGCTGCACCTGCCGCTGCTGCTGGAATTGCCATAATTAATTAAAAATTAAATTATAAATTAATTTTAGGAGCGTTATCTACAAAATTATTAAAATTAAATACAATAATTGAAATTAAATCACGTTTTTCTTTTTCTGTCAAAAAATCTGAAGTAACCGAAATGCCAACACTATTGCCACAAGATGTAAATTGAACTAATAAAAGGTTTTTAATATCAACTTTATCCATTTTCTTTATTTTTTTTGTTATGACTGAACACTAATATATCAAGTATATATAGTGTTCAGTCTGTTAAACAATGACAAATCAAAACACTTACTCGGTTTCGCGTTTCGCGTCGTCGCGTTTAATCGCGTCGTCACGTTTCGCGTTTCGAGTACGAACATTTGATTTGTCTTTCTCTAATAGACTATTTGCATAGTCTTTTTGAATCTCGATTTCTTCTTGTAAATCTACCATATCACTACCAAAAGGATAACGCAAAGCAGGTGCGTCAATATCGGGGTTTTTGGTGTAATGATTATTAATAGACAATTCGGGAGGGTTGCCTTGAACATACCTGGTAACCAATTCGCTAACTTCGTAGGCTTGTCCAAGTTGTACCATGCTTTGTTTGTCTTTGAGTTGGTCAAATGACCTTTCAGACACTTTATAATTCCAACGATTTTTTACCATAATTAATTAAATATTAAGTAGATAATTTTCTCTGTCTCCAAGGGGAAACTCTTTAATGGGGGGATTTACCCCATTAAAGGTTTCACTCCGTGTGCACTCACTTCGTTCGCGCGCTTCGCCTTTTAGGGTCAGTTCTAGGCGTTGAGGGATTCGGCAAACTCTGGCATTGCACGCAGGGCGGACATATCAAATTCAATTTGACACATAACCGAATCTTCTTCTTCTGTCTCAACCGCGAATATGCGCTTAGAAGGCACAGCGTGAATAAATTCGGCATTAAGCCGCGGGAGGTCGTCAAATTTGCGCGCCAAGTGCCAATAATCCAACGATGTACGGAAATCACCGTGAATTTCGTCAGGCATGAATTTATACTCAACATAGCGAGACTGATAACCGAAAGTGCCGTCCTGGTCCTTTGGATTACCTTCAAAAAATATTTCACTATTCTTAACCTCTTGTTCGCCAAGATGTGCGAATTGAGGCCAGAAATACTTAGTATAGTCATACCGTTGTGTGAACATTCTTGATATGCCTTGAAAGTAAGTAGTTTTAGGAATGACCACCATTAAACACTGCAATATTCCATGTTCTTCAAAGAAGTGAGTAAACGGAGCGTCCGAACCAATCGCATTTGCTTTGCCAGCGTAAGAACCTAGCGGGGTCGTAACTCCGTCAACTTGCGTTTCAGCGTTAGAAAAGACCTCATTTGAGACAACCGGTATTTTACAACCTGCGAGATATTCAGCTCGTTGAAGACGAGCATCTGAAGGAGTAATTCCCCAAAATCCTTTAACTAACTCAACATACCGTGTACCAACACTAGCGGCACGCTCAAAGAACTTTTGAAGTTGGAAGAGCGTACGAAATTGATCAATAGTAGTAGCGGTGGCGGAAGTCAAATCCGCTTTAAGAGTGTCAGCGTAACTTTCAGAATTTTGAGGATAATAAGTAACATTAGTCGCAGAACCAAGAAGTTCTCTTGCAACACCATCTTTATCACGGATAACACGAGATGTTTGTAATACATTACCAACAATTCGAGAGTAAACCTCAATCTTACCTACAATGTCATGCACCTCATTATTTTCGTCTCTATATTGAGCACGACCATAATAATTACCACTTTGTAAATCCTGGTCAGTCAAAGAGGAATAATCCGTAATAACAATAGGAGACGGACCAACCTCCTTTGAAGAAACAGAACCGTTAACATCCGCATTTTGACCAATAGGAATAACTACTTGTGGTCCTTTTTGAGCGAATGGCAATGCAGAGGTGAAATAATCTTTGTCCCATGCCTTAACACGAGGAGCAAACAAGTAAGACAAAACTTTAAATTCGGCGTCAGAATCGCATTTATATTCGCCTCCTGAAGTCGGAATTTCGGTCGGGTCGTCTAAATTCTCGTCACGGAAGTAATCATACCAAATACGTTGATAAGCCATAAATGGCAACAAAGAAATGAAATCTTTTTCCGTACTATTACCTTCTAATATACGCTCGATAGGTAAACCCAAATAATCCATAAACTTACGGCAATCCGTCTTTGAATAACCTGCTTCTTCTTTAAATACACTATCGGAATAATAGTCAAAAAAAAGATAAATAGTATCAGACGAAACAAAGGGCGGAACATAAGATGAATTTACATTAATCTCTGAAGGTCCAACTTGAATCGACTGCTTAATGTTAGGGGCGATAAATTTTTCCCAATCAGAATACAAAAGACGATTTGGAGTAAAAAACCAATAGAACTTAACGTCAATACGAGAAAGAACAGGCGCAATAATAGGCTGAAACCTACTAATTACCGCATTACTAATCTTCCAAGTGTCATTAGGTAATATTTCGCCTGTGAAAACAGGTATAAGTTTTCCCATATTACAAGATATGAGATTATAATGTGACAAATTGAAATGGCTACGCTTAGGGACACCTAAGTAACCTGTTTGCATAAATTGAGGTACTGACATAATTAACTATTTTTTTTAATAAAAAGGAATTGATTTTTGATTTGAAAATCTTTAAGTTGTCTTTGGAAATATTCCAATTGTTGACCTAAGAAGTACTCTAAGTTTTTGTAATAGAAGTAATTACGCCAAAGTTGTTGAATCTCTTCTTTACTAAAATTTTCCGGTTTTTTCGTTGATTCGTTGTTGTCGAATCCATTCAGTTTGTTTTCGCTCATTTTGTAATAATTTTTCAAATTCTTCGTTTGAAAGATGTAAACTAACTCTTTTTTCTTCTTGTAATTTTTCTAACTTCTTGACAATGTTTTGATTAACTTCAAACTTATCAAATTTAACTTCAATGGGAACATCTCTAACTTTCCATAAATCGTAAGACGTATCAGAATGAATAACAATCTCATATTTATAGTTAGCAGGAAATAATTTGTCTTTGAAGTAGCGTGGTATACTCACATAATGCCCATCTGATACAACAGGCGTTGCAGAGCGGATTTTATCGTTGTAGAAATCTTTGTTTTTCTCAAACCAGGCAGAGCCAATACCAGGCCGATTAGACATAGTGTAATAAGGGGCAAAATCTTTAATGCCGTGACAGATTTGTAGTTTAACATAGTCTGAATTTTTATATACTTGTTTAACCATATCCTTACAAACATACCTAATAGACGCAGGGGTAACGGAACCAAACTTTATATTACCATAGTGCCAATATTTCGAAACATACTCTTTAATCTTATCAGGCGGATAGTAAGGCATATCATACTTAAAAAACAAAATGGCATGATAATGAGGACGGTAAGTTTTAGAACCATATTCACCACACATAAAATAACGTGTATCGACATTTTCTCGTAAGAGAGAGTTATGTAAAACATCTTTATACTTCATCCAATGTTTACGCATTAGAACATAACTTTTTAACTCATCACCAACCATTACAGGTAAGGGGGAAGAGGCGGAGGACGTGATGAAACTTTGCGTCGAAGGGGAGAAATACAAAACAGGTAATTGAGAATCTTCATAAGTGTAAGTCATAAATAACGCATAATTCGAGGTCTCCAACTCACATTTAAGCCTAAAAGCCCATTGTTCGCGCTTGTTACTCAAACAGGCAGGACATTCACCACAAGGAACGAATATTTGATAGCCTGCAACTTTATATGGGTCGGGATTATGAATTAAACGAGGGTGAAAACATTCCATGAAAATCTTTACACGTGCCTAACGGCTCAAAAAATACACATTATTCTCGAAACAAACAATCAAGGCAATTCATAGTCTGATACCTCCACGGCTAACAGATATTTTACGATATGATTTAACTTTTCTCATGATAAAAAAAACCTCCTTTCTGATAATAGCCATTATGATAAATTTTGTAGGATGATTCTCTCCTATGGTGATGGAATTGAAATAAAAACAATGTAAGCCATCTAAGTAAGATGTATAAGCATAATAATAAACGACCTGAAAATACTTCAGGTCGTTTATTATTATGCTTATATTTATATGCTTATTAATATCCTCGCTCTGAACGAATAGCATTTCTTTTTTGATCGTAATAATTCATATTGGTATTGTCCTTCTTGCTATAATAGAAACTGCGAAGTTTGGTATATATTTGTTGCAGTTCATTTAACAGCGCATCATCCGCAGGACTTTTCAAGTTATGTGCTTGTTCCAACAAATCAATGGCTTGCTTATAATTGGCAATGAAATCATCTTGGCTTTTTAATGCTGCCGCAGGATTGCGACGTTCGTTATCAACATAAAAATTATAAGCGTCGTCACCTACTCCACGTTTGAAATCACCGTATGCATAAATAACATTGTATTTTGCATTTTCAGGAGCAAGTTGCATGGCTTTTTGATAGTCAGGCTCCGCTTGTACTTTGGTGGCACGGTTAAGACCATAGATGTTAGCGCGAACAAGGTAATAGATATAATTGTTTGGATCCATTTCGATAGCCTTGTTCAGTTTCTTTTCCGCTTGAGCGTTTCGACCTGCCCATAAGTCATGTTGAAGTGTCTTGGTCAAGAATGTCGGATCTTCCGGAAACTCTTCGTTCATCTTCTTTGCATAAGCTTCGGCAGATACTGTATCTTCCTTTTGCAACAAATTGTTGTAAACGTTAATAGCTGTCATTCGATAGTTTTCCTTAGCAAGGATAAATGTAGAATCAGATGGATTCATTTTATCATAACCAGAGAACATTGGCAAAGAAGGCATATCCGTTATTTGTGCAAAGATTCGATTTGCTTCTTCAACCTTTCCCTCTTGAAACAAGATGGCACCATAGTTTGATGCGTAATCTTTGTATTTGTAAACGAATTTGGCAATATCGGAACGATATTTAAGTTTGCCTTTTCTTTTTGGATTGTTTTGGCTCTCAACGACATCAAGAGAGTCAGCAATCAACCACGTTTCGAATGCTTTATAGGCAGCTTCACTTTGAATTTCTTGATTAGGATTTTGTGGCGGAACTTGAAACAGTTTGTCTTGTTCAAAATCAAATTGCTTTTGGTAAATCTGTCCTTTTATGTACCAAGCTTCACATGAATTTTGCGCTTCAGGATTACTGATCGCTGCGTCCGCCATGCGAATGGCGGCATTAAAGTCCGGGGTCTCCCCTTTCGCCAATTTCAAGGCATCCTTAACCGCTGATATTTGCCCAAACGATGTCGTGGCAACCAATAAAGAGGCTATAGATAAAATAAAACGATTCATAATAAATTGAATTAGAGATTTTATTGGCTATAAAAATGTTAATGTGTTTATTCTTCAGTAACGTCTTCGTCTTTTGACACTTCTTCTTCAATCTCGTCTTCATGACTAACAATGCAAACCGAAGCAATAGAGTCATTTCGACGTGTCAAGTTGATGAGTTTCACCCCTTGAGTAGCACGTCCTTGAAGACGGATGTCAGCTATGTGCATTCGTATGGTCATGCCTGAACGGTTAATAATCATCATGTCATTGTCGTCTGTAACTGATTTTATGGCAACCAATTCACCAGTCTTTTCCGTGACGTTGAGGGTTCTGACACCCTTACCGCCTCGGTTGGTGATTCGGTATTCCTCCAAATCGGAACGTTTTCCAAAACCTTTCTCAGAAACGACAAGAATGTTTTCATTAGAATCTTTCTCTACAGAAATCATGCCAACAACTTCATCGTCATTACCATCAAGCGTAATGGCTTTTACTCCCGTCGCTGTTCTTCCCATGGCACGAACATGTTGTTCGTTGAAGCGGATAGCCCTACCCTTTCGGTTCGCAATTAAAATTTCAGAATTTCCACTTGTCAATTTCACTTCGATGACAGAGTCATTTTCGTTCAAATTGATGGCAATCACACCATTTGAGCGAGGGCGACTATATTCAGATAACTGAGTCTTTTTGATGACACCGTATTTTGTAGCGAAAATAAGGTTGTGTTGAGACGTAAACTCTTCATCTTGTAATTGCTTGGTGGAAATGAATGCAGTCACATTGTCTTCAGAATCAATATTCAAGAGATTTTGAATGGCACGACCTTTTGAGTTTTTCTGTCCTTCCGGAACCTCATAGACTTTTAACCAATAGCACTTACCTTTCTCCGTGAAGAATAGCATCGTCTGGTGCATGGATGCAGGATAGATGTATTCAATGAAGTCTTCGTCACGACTTGCACTACCTTTAACACCGATTCCTCCCCTATGTTGCGCCTTAAATTCAGACAATGGTGTGCGCTTGATGTATCCCAAATGTGATAACGTGATAATCATGTCATCGTCAGCAAACATGTCTTCAACCTTAAATTCTTCACCTACATAAGTTATTTGCGTACGACGTTCATCACCATATTTCTCTTTCATCGCTATCAATTCGTCTTTGACAATTTGCAATTGACGACTCTCATTTGCGAGAATATCTTTCATGTCATCTATGCGAACCATAATGTCCTCATAGTCTTTTCGCAAGTCCTCAATGGCAAGTCCTGTCAATTGACGAAGTCGCATCTCAACAATAGCGGTCGCCTGGTCGTCATCAAGCGAGAAACGCTCTTTTAGTCTATTTTTAGACTCTTGTACGTTTTTGCTATCTTTTATGATTTGTATGACTTCGTCTATATTGTCAACGGCAATAATCAAGCCTTGTAGCAAATGCGCTCTTTTTTCCGCCTCCGCCAATTCATGCCTCGTTCGACGAACAACAACCTCATGACGATGCTTAACGAAAGTTTCAATCATGTCCTTAAGCGTGAGAACTCGAGGACGACCGTCAACCAAGGCTATGTTGTTGACAACAAAGGAATACTGTAATTGCGTTTCTTTGTACAATCGGTTGAGAACGACATTGGCGTTGGCGTCTTTTTTTATGTCAATGACAATGCGCAAACCTTCTTTATCCGTTTCATCATTAACGTTTGAGATTCCGTCAATCTTTTTCTCTTTGACAAGGTCGGCGATAGCGGAAACCAATTCGCTTTTGTTCACTGTGTATGGAACTTCATGAACAACAATTTTTTCTTTTCCAGTTTCGTCTGTTTCGATGTCAACCTTAGAACGAATGATAATGCGACCATGACCGGTCTCAAAGCCTTCCTTGACACCGGCATATCCATAGATAATGCCACCAGTCGGGAAATCAGGCGCTTTGATATACTTCATCAGCCCTTCGATGGTTATGTCTCGATCATCAATGTAAGCACAGGTACCATCTATTACTTCCGAAAGATTATGAGGAGCAATATTGGTTGCCATACCAACCGCAATACCTGTGCTGCCATTTAATAACAAAAGAGGCAATTTTGTAGGCATAACCGTAGGTTCGACAAACATGTTGTCGAAGTTTGGAACCATGTCAACGGTGTTTTTGTCCATATCCACCATGACATCTTCTGCCATCGGCATCATCTTCGCTTCCGTATAACGCATTGCGGCAGCACCATGCCCGTCCATGTCTCCAAAGTTTCCTTGGCCATATACCAACGGATAGCGCAAGTTCCAATCTTGTGCCAATCGAACTAATGTTCCATAAACGGAGGAATCGCCATGTGGGTGATATTTTCCAAGAACTTCACCTACAATGGCCGCACATTTTCTTGTTTGTTTATCCGGGGTCACACCCAAACCACGCATACCATAAAGCACACGTCGTTGAACGGGTTTAAGGCCATCTCGAGCATCTGGCAACGCACGTGACACGATGACACTCATTGAGTAGTCAAGGTATGACGTGCGCATTTCTTTTTCTATATCTACCTTAAGTATGCGATCTTCTCCTTCCATAAAAAGAATATTTCTTAATTAAAAAAGTTGGCGTTTTTTTATGTTCTTGCAAATATAGTGATTTTTATGACTTGTGTGGCGTTCTGAATTCAAAATCGACACCATGTCGATTTTCATGCCAAGTCGCCCCAAAACGCAAATAAACCATCATTTTTGCTTTTTGAGTCTATTTGTCGCTTCATTTTCAGAAACCCATCTTCTTTCATTTTAGAACTATCGAACAGACCATATACCGCAGACCCGCTTCCTGACATTTGAACATAGTCCGCTCCGTTGTTTCTTAAAAATTCAATAATATCTTTTATCTCTTCGCATTGTGGAATAACTGACGGTTCAAAATCATTCAAAAGTCTGAACTCTTTTATTTTAGTAAGGTATTTATCAACAATAACATCATGATTTGATTTGATAATTTCATTTGTCAGAGAATATTCTTTAACACCATTGTAGGCGTCTCTTGTTGAAACGGACTTGTGAGGTTTTAGAATCGCTATTTTGTATTTTGATTTTATAATTGAATACAAATTGTCTAATCGCTCATCATTTATGATTATTTCTCCCCTACCCATTGAAAAGGCAGCGTCGTCTTGTGCGAAGAACGGGCAATCGGAACCCAACTCCGCCGCGTAGCACATTAGTTCCCGTGTGCTTAATTCTAAATGGAACATCGTGTTAAGTCCTCGTAAGGCATAAGTGGCATCACTACTCCCACCTCCTAATCCTGCACCAGATGGAATATTTTTGATAAGCAATATCTTTACTCCTCCTATGTTGTGACGAGTCTTTAATAGGTGCCATGCTTTCCACACAAGATTATCTTGCAATGGGATTTGTTCTTTACTGCCAACAAGACGGATAATACACTCATCTTGTTTTTGAGGTTTTATCTCCAATATGTCGTATAATGTAACAGGAGCCATAACTGTTAAAATGTCGTGATAACCATCCGTTCTGTTATTGCCTAAATACAATCCTAAGTTAATCTTTGCGGGTGCTTTTATAATCATTGACATAGGGTTTCTTGTTAATGCACAAAGATAGTAAACAGAAAACTGATTGGTTAGAGATAATGAATTATCTTTGTATTTCTCAAAAACACACATCTTATGCCAATCAAACGAAACGCCAAGAGCCAAACTATCATACATCAAGTTTCGTCGTTTCAAGGGAAGATTCCTCCGCAAGCGGTTGATGTCGAACACACTCTGATAGGAGCCCTACTGATTGAGCAAGGCGCATATGCTGAGGTTTGTGAGCTTATTCGGCAGGAGTCTTTCTATGACCCAAAGATGGGTTTGATATACAGGGCTATTTCGGACCTTTCTCTCAAACAGGAACCGATAGATGCTCTAACGGTCGTAGAGCAGTTGAAGAAGAATGGAAATTTAGATGAAGTTGGTGGAGACAAAAGTGTTGCCGCATTGACCCTTGACGTTAATTCAGCCGCCAATGTTGAATATTACGCTCGCATTATTGCGCAAAAATTTTTGGAACGCGAATTGATTCGTTTCTGTAGTGACGTGCTGAATGACGCATATGATGAGGAGACGAATGTTGACGAATTGATGCAGAATGCAGAGGGTCGATTGTTCGAGTTGAGTACACAAAACACCAAACGCGATTTTGTTCCTGTCAATGATGTTATTCCTGAGGTTCGGAAACGAATAGAACAGAGTGCTAATCGCAAGGATGGCATCAGTGGTTTGGCAAGTGGGTTTACTGACATTGACGAGGTCACTTCCGGTTGGCAAGCAAGCGACTTAATCATTATTGCCGCACGTCCCGCCATGGGAAAAACGGCATTTGTGCTAAGTATGGCACGGAACATCGCCATTGAATACAATAATCCTGTCGGATTGTTTAGCCTGGAGATGAGTCGCGTGCAACTCGCTGAGCGTTTGTTGGCAAATGTAAGTGGACTTGACAGCAAAAAACTCAGAACGGGTCAATTGACACAATCGGAATGGGATTTGTTTGAAAAAGGTAGCAGCACACTTGAGAATGCTCCTATTTATCTTGACGATACAAGTGGTTTGTCCATCTTTGAATTGTCCACCAAAGCCAGACGACTTGTACGTGAACATGGAGTGAAAATCATTATTATCGATTACCTTCAATTGATGAATGCAAATGGAATGAATTTTGGTAATCGGGAACAAGAGGTTTCCACCATTTCTCGTCACCTAAAGGCGTTGGCAAAGGAACTAAACATTCCGATTATTGCTCTAAGCCAATTAAACCGCCGCGTAGAGAGCCGGGGCGACATGAACGGAAGTGGAGATAAAAGTGAAGCGAAACGTCCTCAACTAAGTGACTTACGAGAATCTGGTTCTATTGAGCAAGATGCTGATATTGTTTGTTTCATTCATCGACCAGAGTATTATAAAATATATGAGGATGCGCAGAATAACGATTTACGAGGAGTAGCACAATTTCTTATTGCAAAACATCGTAATGGTGCGGTTAAGGATGTTAATCTTCGATTCCGTCCAGAGTTGACTCTTTTTCAAAATATTAATGACGGAGAACGAGCACAAGGTGGTAAGGAATTTGAATCAAAAATGAATTCTCAAAGCGACGATGCGTCTGAACCTATGTCAAACGTTCCGGATATGCCATTCTAAAACTTGATTGAAACGGAATCAAATCATGCGAAACAAAAAGAAAACATTGCCCTTGCTTGAAAATGTCAAGATAGATTCATTGGCCGCCGAAGGAATGTCTATCGCCAAGACAGATAACGGAGTCCTCTTTGTACCATTTGGTGCGCCTGGTGATGTCGTGGACATTCAAGTGACGAAGAAAAAACATAAGTATATGGAAGGACGTATTGTCAATATGGTCTCTCCTTCCGATTGTCGCTTGACTCCTTTTTGTCAACATTTTGGCGTTTGCGGAGGTTGTCGTTGGCAGCACATCCCCTACGAACTGCAGCTGGAGTCAAAACAAGAACAAGTATATTCGACGCTAAAACATCTTGGTGGAGGCATTGTCCTTCCAAAATGTTCTCCGATTTTAGGTTCACAAAACACGGATCACTATCGTAATAAACTGGAATTCACATGTTCTGCCAAACGGTGGAAAAGTTTTGAGGAAATGGAATTTGCATCAGAACAATCTGATGCAAGCGACGAAGTCGGCATAGGATTTCATATACCACGTCTCTTCGATAAGGTTTTAGACATCAAGCAATGTTATTTGATGGATGACATAAATAATGTGATTCGTCTTGACATACGACAATTCGCACTTGCTAATAGTATTCCTTTTTACAATATTCGTGAACGTTCCGGATGTCTTCGAAATATTGTGATACGCCAGACTACAACTGGTCAATTGATGCTTGTAGTTGTGTTCAATAGTGGATATGATGCTTTCGTGCAGATGCTTATGTCACACTTATCCGAATCATTTCCTCAAATTACATCTCTACTCTATGTTATTAACGACAAAGTCAATGACTCATTAAGCGACTTGTCGTTTCATACATTCAGTGGTCAAGATTATATTACGGAAAGAATGGAAGACTTGACCTTCAAGATTGGTCCCAAGTCCTTCTATCAAACCAATTCTCGACAGGCTTATGAACTATATAAAATTGTTCGTCAGTTTGCTCACCTAAACGGTTCCGAACTTGTATATGACTTATATACCGGAACTGGAACCATCGCTTGTTTTCTTGCCAAACAATGTCGAAAAGTCATTGGTATCGAGTATGTTGAGGATGCAATTGTTGATGCGAAAGACAATGCCGCTGCCAATAATATAAATAATGCCCAGTTTTATGCAGGCGACATGAAAGATATTTTGACAGAGGATTTTGTTCGAGAGCATGGTGTTCCTGATGTTTTGATAACGGATCCTCCACGTGCCGGTATGCATACGGATGTGGTCAATGTTATAATGTCCGTCGCTCCTCGTCATGTTGTTTACGTTAGTTGTAATCCGGCAACACAAGCACGGGATTTATCGTTGATGCAATCGAAATACAAGGTAGAAGCCATTCAACCTGTTGACATGTTCCCACATACACAACATGTTGAGAATGTTGTTCTACTTAGTGCATTAGCTTAAAAATCAGTTCCCTAAACACTTCGGACGTCGCCGCTTTACTGTCCAGACCGACGGCATTAGCGTTTGCTCGCCTAAGCAAACTTATATTGTTTATACATTTTCTCGCATTGTACCAGTTTGCGGCCTTTTGATATCCTTTCAAGAAAAAACGATTGATATTCATTCTTGAGGCCATGACAGAATCATTCTCCTTGTGATCACTATAATGATAGATAAGCAATCTGAAGAAAAATCCATATAGCACGCTTATCACTTGGAAAAATTGTTCGTTTTTTTGACCAAGATTGTTCACAATCTTAGTGGCTTTGAGTGTGTCATGATTTTCTAAGGCATTCTGTAGTTCGAAGACATTATACTCTTTGCTGATGCCGACATATCGCTCAACAAAATCTTCAGTTATCTCTTGATTCTTGTCTTTGCCGGTAAGACTGATTTTTAATTTCTCCATTTCATGGGCAATTCGGTTCAAGTCATTGCCCACACTTTCAAAAATCATACTTATGGACTTTTCGTTCATCTTCAAGCCCTGTTTTTGTGCAAATGAGCGAATCCAGTTCGGAACTTCATAATCACGCATCTTCGCACTTTCAAAGACAACATGTTTCTTTGATAATTCAGTATAGATTTTTTTTCGTTTATCAATTTTCCCTTTGTGGCATAAGACTAATATGCTGCTTGGATTAGGATGAGATACGTAGTTTGTTAAGAAACCACCTGATTCTGAATCAGATTCCTTGTTCTTTCCTCTTTTTGTTTTCCATAAGTTCTGAGCTTCCTTGACTATGATTACTTTCTTATCACCCATCATGGGAACAGAACGACACATGTCAACAATGTCTTTCTCGCTCACCTGATCTCCGTAAGTAACAGTAAGATTAAAGTCACGAGTGTCTTCTGATATGATTTCTTCTTGAAATTGTCGTGTTAAGAGGTCTAAATAATATGGTTCCTCCCCCATCAAAAGATAAATAGGAGCATATTTCCCTTCACTGATATTTGTTGACAATTCTTGGAATTGCATGTTTGGCATGTCTGATGGGTTTCTTATCTTTGTTCAATGTTTCTCAATTTTCCTAAATACGAATTTAACATAGAGAAAAAGGATAATAAATCCTATATCTATGACGTTGTTCGTAATAAATTTGTTGCGTTGACTCCCGAAGAATTGGTTCGACAAAACATGGTTCAATATTTGATCTGTGAATGTCATGTGCCTAAGAGTCATATTGCCAATGAAGTTCCCATCTCACTCAACCAAATGACAAAAAGATGTGATACCGTTGTCTATTCTCAAGACCTCAAACCATTGGTTATCGTGGAATATAAGGCACCTACCGTTTCCCTCTCTCAATCTGTCTTCAATCAAATACTAACTTACAACACCGTTCTCCATGTCCCATATTTGTTAGTGAGTAATGGATTGCGCCATTTTTTTTGTAAAGTTGACAATGATGGAGGCGTATCCTTCTTTCCCCAAATCCCAGACTTTCGTAACCTCACTTTTTAACCGTTAGTTGTTCAATGATATCCTCAAATCGTTCCTCTTTTTGTTTGTTGAGCAAACTGCTACCTTCCTCTTTTTGAGGTAGTAACCACTTCAAACGGCTTATCATTTTCCCGACTTGCGCACCAAACCAAACAATGGGAATCATTGTCAATTGTTTTTTACCATAGTGTTTCTTATAAAAGAGCACCATGGCATCATAAAACTGTTGAACATACAAGGATTTGTTCTTCCGACAACTTTCTCCCTTGTAATGCATTATTAGTTCAGGAACATAATAGATTTCCCATCCAGCTTTTCCAATACGAACGCTTAAATCAATATCTTCTCCAAACATAAAGAAACGTTCGTCAAGCACTCCAACTTCGTTCAGCGTCTCGCGTCGCAACAACATAAAAGCACCAGCCAAAACAGGAACTTGGTGTATGCGATTCTCGTCCAAATAGCCCAGATAATAGCCATTGAAAAAACGACTTTTGCTAAAACGTTTGCATAACCCTGAAAACTTGCAGAATGAAATCCAAAGTGAAGGATAACCTCGTTTTGACTCAGGCAGAAAAACTCCATCACGATTCACCATTTTTACTCCCAAAGCACCTGCTTTCGGATGTTCATTCATGAATTGACATGCATTGCCTAAGACATGTTCACCAACAACCGTGTCGGGATTTAGCAACAGAACATACTCCCCTTTTGACAATACAATTCCGTTGTTGTTTGCACGTGAAAAGCCAAGATTATCTTTGTTGAAAATGTATTTTACTTGCGGAAATCTACTTTTGATGTACGCTTCGCTCCCATCTTCACTTGCGTTGTCCATCACAATTACCTCAAGTTCATTTTCCCCTAATTCAGACGCAAACACCGACTCAAGACACTGTCCAAGGTAGTATTTTACGTTATAATTTACTATGATAACGCTCAGAGTCATTTCCTTCAATTAACTTAGGAAAAAAGCCTGCTCAACAAGCCCTTATTTTTTTTGTTTTTAATATGTTGCTCATCAAGACCTTGATATGGCTGCAATGGGCTTCCGCTTTTTATCATTTGATAAATAATACCCCAATCAGGAAGGCCTCCTAAGTTATGATCGTCAATAAAAACATCGGCATTAACCTTCCGAGTCGTACGACGAGAATCTCCACTTTCCGGATCGGATGAATTTACGGCATAGAACTCAACACCTTTCTTTTTACAATATTCAACGGCTTCATCAAGCAACTCACCTTCCCTTACGCTAAACAATATTAATAAATGACCATCATTTTGAAGACGTTTCAGCGTGTCAAAAGCGAAAGGAATTTCTTTCCCTATTTTGGGATAAGCGTGTTCTACAATCGTTCCGTCAAAATCAACCGATATCACCATAATCTGCCTTATATTAATTCAAATTCTTACTGTCGTTTTCGATTTCTAACTTTTCTTTCACTTCGTCTGAATTCACTTTGCAAAACAATAAAGCAATCGCTCCAATTCCCGCCGCATACAAAAAGTTAAAATCATAGCAAAGATAAAATAAAACAAGATTGAATACAAAAATAAATCCTACTAAACACACTCTTAATAATGCTAATTTCAAAAGCTTTTTTTCATCACCTCCAACTTTAACACTTTTTTTTGCATATATCCATAGTGCGAACGGAATGGCAACGAACATATATAAATAACTTCCAGTCTTTATTCTGGAAATCATACCATCTTCAATATCAATTGGAAGCATATTCTTTGAGAAATATCCAACAAGGGCAATAATCACGGCAAATACAAATAACGCATAATACCCTATTAATGCCCGCCTCACAATCCACTTCGTTTTTGCCTCAATGTTTTTATTCGTGTTAGTTTCCATTATTTAACCTTGATAATCAATTCGTTCTTCAATACTACGTCCCAATGTGACATCATCGGTGTATTCCAATTCATTGCCAATGCTGACACCTCTTGCTATTTTCGTAATCTTAACGCCTGTTGGAACCAGTTTTTTATATAAGAAGTAATTAGTTGTATCCCCTTCCATTGTTGGACTCAATGCTAAAATCACTTCTTCCGACTGTTCTTTTTTTACCCGTTCCACAAGACTGTCAATTTCCAATTCCTGTGGTCCTATGCCATCCATAGGCGAAATCACACCACCGAGAACATGATATAAACCTGTCATTTTCCCAGTGTTCTCAATTTTCAAAACATCTTGAATATTTTCGACAACACATATTCGTTTTGAATCACGTTTGGGATTTCTACAGATTTCACATACATCCTCATCGCTAATGTTGTGGCATCGTTTGCAATATTTTATTTCTCTTCTTGCAATCACTAAGGATTCCGCAAGTGCCTCAACATCTTTTTCTTCTTTTTTAAGAAGATATAATACGCTACGCAAGGCGGTTTTCCTACCAATACCAGGCAGTTTTGAAACCTCTTCTACAGCTCGATCTAACAATTGTGATTTATAGGATTCACTCATTGTCTCGCAAAGATAATTAAAGATTGTGTTTTTCTCATATTCTTATCCATCAGTTCCGAATTTCTTGACATATACGTTGCCAATTTTGTTTGAACGTTTTATCGTTTTCTGATTGATTCCAAACAGCACCTATCATGGCGACACCGCCAAATTCCCAATTGTGAACCATTCTGATGTTTTCTGCTGTAATTCCTCCAAGCGCAATGATTTTTTCGTTAATCAAGCCTTCTTCCCTAGCGTATTCAAGACTCTTTTCATCAAAGGTGCTCTTATATCCTTTTTTACTCACACTATCGAAAATGGGAGATAAAAAACAATAGTCCCATTTATCCTTTTCTCTTAGTTCTTCTATCGAATGGCAGGAATGACTGATTAGCAAACTTCTTTTGACAGTTCTTTGTATGGTGTTCAAATCTGATTCGCTAATGTTTCTGTTGCCATGAATGCCCCCTACTCCTATTTGTTTTGCCAATTCAACTTTATTGTGGATAGTTATTTTGGGCAGATAATCCATTGGAATCGATTCCAACCATTTTTTCACTTGTCTTTCCGTCCAATCTGGCTTTCGAAGGTGGATGCGGGTAGCTCCGTTTTCAAGTAACCATATAACCTTCTCCGTTTCACGTTCGATAATATTTTCGCTTGTGATAACAATCAGTTTCATTTTTTTCAGGTTCAATTCAACACATCGTCCCAGTCTTTCCACACAGGTTCTCTTCCTGCCGCTTTGATAGCCGCGGCAACCTCCCACGTGTGTCGGGCGTCACTAACATCAAACTGGGCAAGGTTGTCATGTGGATGGCTATATCCACCAGGCTCCGTATGACTTTCCGCACTCATAGTGGTCACACCTAAAGCGGCCATGTGGTCACGAATTTCAGGGTTTTCACGTGTTGAATAACTTATATCAACATCATGGTCAAAAATTCTGAATGCAAATGTTAATTGTGCCAATTCCTTGTCTGTCATTATCACGTTGGGTTGAAATCCATCGTTCTCACTTGGTCGCATTCGAGGAAAATTAACACTATATTTTGTCTTCCAATAGTGTTTCTCCAGATAGCGCAGGTGATAAGCCATCATTGTCACGTCTGTTCTCCAATCCTCAAGACCAATCAACGCCCCCATCCCAATTGAGTGCACCCCCGCTTGACCCATTCTGTCGGGACCGTTCACTCGCCAATCAAAATCCGACTTCTTCCCTCTTGGATGATATGTTTTATAGCGTTCTTTATGATACGTTTCCTGAAACATGATGACACCGTTCAGTCCCCTTTCTACACAATATCTATAGTCTTCAACGCTCAATGGCATCACTTCTATTTTGATATTATTGAAAAACTTTCGGGCTCGTTCAATTGCGTTTCCGATATATTTTGCATCTGCCACAACCGGATTCTCTCCAGTCAGGAGTAAAATATTGTCGAATGGCCCCATTCCCTTGATGGCTCTGAATTCATCTTCAATTTGATCCATTGTCAAAACAGTTCGTTTGAACTTGTTTTCCACATGAAATCCGCAATAAACACAACTATTCGAACAACTATTTGTCATATAGAGTGGAATGAACATCTGAATGGTTTTTCCAAATCTCTCTATTGTATAACGTTGACTTAGCTGGGCCATTGTTTCTAAATACGGTGTTGCCGCAGGTGAAATCAATGCCATTAAGTCTTCAACGTCACAACGATTTTTGCGTAATGCTCGTTCAACATCTTTCGATGTTTTGTTCATTATTTTTTGGGTTGTTTCGTCCCAAGGAATATTAATTATTTCGTCCGAAAACATATTTTTTTCATTTTCGTTTTGTTGCCTTAACTTGTTATTTATCACAGTCTTTAAGACTATGACTTATTCTTGCGGCACAAAAGTTAGGTCCGCACATGGTGCAATACTCTCCATCCTGATGACCTCCGGCCTTGAAATATTCCAAAGCTCGTTCAGGATCTAAACTTAAATTAAATTGGTCTTTCCATCGGAATTCATATCTGGCCTTGCTCAAAGCGTCATCTCTTAAACTTGCTCCAGGATGTCCTTTCGCCAAGTCTGCCGCATGTGCTGCAATCTTATAGGCAACAACTCCAGCTCGCACATCGTTTTTGTCTGGCAAAGCCAAGTGTTCCTTCGGGGTCACGTAACACAACATGGCTGTTCCCAACCACCCTATCTGAGCCGCTCCTATCGCACTCGTGATATGGTCATACCCTGGTGCTATGTCCGTAACCAATGGTCCTAACGTGTAGAATGGAGCTTCATGGCATTTTTCTATCTGACGTTCCATATTTTCTTTGATTTTTTGCATTGGAACGTGTCCTGGTCCTTCTATGAATGCTTGTACATTTTTCTCCCAAGCGCGCTCAACCAATTCTCCCATAGTATCTAACTCGGCAAACTGCGCTTTGTCATTTGCGTCATGCGTGCAACCAGGTCTCAAGCCATCACCAAGAGACACGGCAACGTCATATTGTGCCAATATGTCGCAAATGTCATCAAAATGTTCGTACAAGAAACTTTCCCTGTCTTTTACCAAACACCATTTGCTCATGATGCTGCCGCCACGACTTACGATACCACACAAACGAGTGTCCGCCAAATGTACATTGTGACGGCGTATTCCGCAATGAATGGTAAAGTAATCCACTCCTTGTTCACATTGCTCAATGAGTGTGTCTCGATATAGTTCCCAATTCAGTTTTTCCACATCTCCATTCACTTTTTCCAAAGCCTGATAAATAGGAACTGTTCCTACTGGCACGGGACAGTTTCTGATAATCCACTCCCTCGTTTCATGAATATTCGCACCTGTGGACAAATCCATCAATGTGTCGCCTCCCCATTTACAACTCCACACGGCTTTCTCCACTTCCTCATCGATAGTTGATGTCGTTGCGCTATTACCAATATTAGTATTGATTTTAACCAGAAAGTTTCTACCAATAATCATTGGTTCACTCTCCGGATGATTGATGTTCGCTGGGAGTACCGCTCTTCCAGCAGCTATCTCGTCACGTACAAATTCTGGCGTTATGTGCGAATTAATACCCAATTCTCGGCAATTCATGTTCTCACGTATCGCCACATACTCCATCTCCTTTGTTACAATGCCTTGTTTTGCATAATACATTTGTCCGACTTGGCATCCCTCCTTTGCGCGATAAGGCAATGCGATATGTTCGAAACGTAGTCCATCAAGGCTTCTGTCCTCCAAACGTTTCCTGCCGTACTCCGATGTTACCTCTTTCAATTGTTCCACACCGCCTCTTTCTTCAATCCATTGTTCCCTAACCCTTGGCAGTCCTTTTTTCAAATCAATAGTGACATTGGGGTCACTATATGCACCCGAAGTGTCATATATATAAACGTCCGCATTTCGTTCAATATGTTTCTCCCCATTTTCGACTGTTACGGTTGGATTCTGTTTTACCTTTCTCATTCCGACACGCAAGTCTTTATGAATCTGGCCATTCATATAGACTTTCTCGCTGTTTGGATAACTTATTTTGATGTTCTCCATATTGTTCCGCTTTTTTAGTCCAAAAAACTTGTCAAGGGGCTTGTGGCGTTTGCTAATTCATTCACACTTCCCAGTCCAGCCTCGTATGCTCTACGACCGGCATCCACAGCATCCTTAAACGCAATTGACATTTCAATCGGGTCTGCAGCCTCTGCTATAGCCGTATTGACCATAACAGCACTTGCGCCAATCTCCATTGCTGCCGCAGCATGACTTGGTGTGCCCAATCCTGCATCAACAATCACAGGAACAAAACTTTCCTCTATGATTATTTTTAAAAAGTCAATTGTTCTCAAACCTTTGTTTGTCCCTATAGGCGCAGCCAAAGGCATTACGGTACTTGCGCCCGCTTCTGCCAACCGCTTGCAAAGAATTGGATCTGCTTGGCAATAAGGCAAAACGACAAAACCTTCTTTAACCAGAATCTCTGTCGCTTTAAGTGTTTCTATTGGATCTGGTAGCAAATATCGAGGATCGGGATGTATCTCTAACTTTAACCAATTCGTATCGAAAGCCTCACGTGCCAATTCCGCTGCCAATACCGCCTCCTCTGCCGTACGAGCTCCAGATGTGTTTGGCAATAATTGCACATCATTAGCCGTGACAATATTACCTAACATGTCATCGTTTTGTGCGTCTTTCATATCAATTCGTTTCATGGCTACCGTTACCATTTCCGCACCGCTTGCTTTAATGCTCTTGCGCATCTGTTCGTTGCTCGCATACTTACCTGTTCCCAAAATCAATCGACTATTAAACTCCTTGTTCGCAATTTTCAGTTTGTCCATACTCATTCTGTTTTTCTTTCTATTCTGAATATTTCAAGTTCTTCAATTTCTCAAGTATTTCTTTTGTCTTTTCTACTGGATCATCGGCATTTATGATTTCTCCGCTTATGGCGACACCGTCCATGCCCGTTGCCATAATATCACGAACATCCGCGCATTTTATGCCGCCTATTGCTACTTTCGGGATTCCAATGCCAGCCCTGATTGTCTCTTTACATATTTTTTTATAACCATCCAAACCAATAAGTTCAGGATTGAGTTTCTCTTTTGTTGTCGTGAAGCGAAAAGGTCCGACTCCGGCATAATCGGCCCAATTGTATTCCGCATCCTTCAATTCAGAAACATCGTGACAAGTCGCACCTATAATTGCATCTCCGCCTAACAAATCACGAGCGTCCATCAGTTTCATGTCATCCTTGCCCAAATGAACGCCATCCGCCTTCACTGTGTAACACACTTCAACATAATCATCGATAATCAGATAAGCTCCGACTGCCATACATTCTTTTTTGAGGATTTTCCCAACAGTCACCACATCTCTTCGTTTAGCTCCTTTCATGCGCAATTGAATCCACTTGCACCCTCCTGCCAATGCAGCGCGTGCGCCTTCTAAATATGAAATTTTGTCATTCTCATGCGTGATGAACTGAAAGCGAAAACTATCCCATTCTACCTTTCTCATCTTCCTACCCTCCGTATGCGGCGTTCACAATGGTTAATTCGTCACCATCGTTCAAGACGGTCGTTTTCCACTCATTTTTTTTGACAATTTTTCCGCTTATGGCAATTGCGACTCCATTTTGGGGCAAACTTAAGTTCTGAGCCAAATCCAGAACGGTCTGACCGTCTTTTTCTTCTCGGCTCTCACCATTGATTTTAATTGTAATCATATTCGAAGGTCTCCCTTATTTTTCATTCACTCTTTTTTGGGGGATAACCTCGTTTCCTTATCGTTCTTTTTCGATAGTCGTTTCGCGACACTTCCCTTCGACGGCATTACCCGTATCAGGTTCTAAGAGTATAATCTCAGCCAATGCCGAAAACACGAAATAAAAACGTGAATCGCTTAGCACCCCTTTTTTTAATAACGCAAATATACGCGTTTTTATTTTACAATGCTGTTTTTGATAATCTCCACGACCTTATCCTCTCCTAATTTTGACACGTTGAAACAAATGTCATAACTTGCTCCGTCGCCCCATTTTTTGCCAGTGTAAGTGGCATAATAATTCCGTCGGTTATTATCATTGCGTTTCATCATCTTCAGCGCGTCTTTTTCGTTCACGCCATTTCTTGTCATAACTGTTTTGATTCTTTGTACCACACTCGCATGAAAGAAAACGCTCAACAGTTTCTCATTGTCCCTGAGAACGTAATCCGAACACCGACCAACGATGACGCATGGACCCTCGTTCGCAAGCTGGCGCAACACTTCACTTTGAACTTCGAAGAGTTTTCCGTTACTCATATAATTCAAATCACTCGTTCCAGAATCACTGAAACTCTTGAAGAATCGCAAAAATTTCGGACATTCATCAATCACTTCAAACACCTTGGGGTCAAAGCCAATGGATGCCGCAGCCAAAGGAATCAATTCCTTGTCGTAATACTTATATCCAAGTTCTTTTGCAAGCCGTTGTCCTATGGTTCTACCTCCCGCTCCAAATTGCCTGCCGATACTGATTACAACATTACTCATAATTCTTGTGATTTATTCAAATTTCATTCTTTTCAACAATATAACCGCAGTGATCGCTGCCAATGCGTCACTCAATGGTGCGGCTATCCAAACGCCGTTCAGGCCAAATACATAAGGCAACAGCAATACGGCTGGAATCAAGTAAAGCATTTGCCTCGTTGACGACATGAAGATGGCTCGACCCGCCTTGCCTATTGACTGAAAGAAGTTTCCCGTCACCATACCAATACCAACCAAAGGAAAAGCAGCCATATATATCATCAATCCGTCCGCTGCCATTTTTATCAAGGCCTCTTCGGTCGTGAACAAACTTGCAATTTGACGTGGAAATATCTCGCATATAAGCCAGGCGATAACACTTATGACCGTCGAATAAATCACGGTATATTTGAAAACCTCTTTCACTCTTGTAAAATTACGTGCGCCGTAGTTGTATCCCGCTATCGGTTGCATGCCTTGCGCAAGACCCAATATCAACATGGCAAACAAGATACCCAATGCGCTCATGATTCCGTATGCGCCAATTGCCATGTCGCCACCATACTTCAATAGCGAACGATTCACGACAATGATGACCAGACAGGCACATGCGTTCATCACGAATGGAGCGGCACCAATGCTTAGAATGCTCTTGACAATCTGTCGTTGTGGATTAAAATGTTTTTTTCTGAACCGCAACACTAATTTTCCTTTTACAAAGTGCTTGACAACCATTGACAAAGCGCATATTTGTGCCATGATGGTTGCGAGTGCCGCTCCTTTGATACCCAATCCTACTACAAAAATAAAGATAGGTGCCAAAACCAAGTTTACGCCTACTGACAATAGTGTGGCGTTCATTGCTTTTCTGGGCGAACCTGATGCGCGCAAAATGTTGTTTAGTCCAAGATATAAATGTGTAACTACGTTTCCTAACAAGATGATTTGCATGAAGTCTCTTGCATAAGGCAATGTGTTGTCCGTAGCGCCAAAAATTCGTAAAATTGGATTTAGGAACAGGAGACAAATGACCATAAAACTGATACCGATGATAAGGTTCAGTATGACAACATTTCCTAACACCCTACCCGCTCCTTCCTCGTCGCGTTGTCCAAGTTTTATGGAAACCAATGTGCTGCCACCCGCTCCTACCATCGCTCCAAATGCAGCCGCAAGGTTCATCAAAGGTAATGTCACCGCAAGTCCGGCAATAGCCATCGGTCCTACGCCCTGACCAATAAAAATTCGGTCAATGACATTATACAATGACGAAGCTATCATAGCAACCATCGCTGGTACGCTATATCCTATCAGTAGTTTTTTTATGTCCGCATTGCCAAGCTCTTCGGCGTTGCTTTTTTTGTTTGTCTCTGTTTCAACCATTATGTTCTCTGCTCAATTTATCTTCAAAATTACGCATAAATTCGTATTGTTTTGCTTTCTCTTCCAATTTCATCGGATAAGCCCTTGACGATGAAACCATTCTGCAAAAAGTCAACTCCCTGTTTCCGTATTTAAAATTAACGGGTTTCCCGATTTTAGGAACTATTTCTATTCCGACAATTTCGCAAAACATCTCAGCACTTTTCCCTCCGGTTGAAATTATTAGTTGCAAGTCTGTTGCCTTTTCCAAGACATCACCAAGGTCTATTTTTTCTACGACTTTTAGATGCAAATCACTGCTATCGTCATTTTCTCTAATCACCTTTGTAGCTGTGTCTCCTAATGCTATTTTCTTTTCTTTCAAAAATCTGATAATCTTTTCTTTGTCAAATCGATTTTCTCCTTCTACTTCAAAAAAATGCGCATCATTATACCACACGATTCCTTGTATGCGCCACATGTCGTTTAACCAATTGGGATAATAAAAATCCATGCACCACCGATTTCGTTTGGGCGGAAAACTACCTAACATCATAATCCTTGAATCCTTAGGCAAAAACATTCCTAATGGATGCCTCTCAATCCTACCCGACATTTCACGATTCCCATTCATCATTTTTTTCCGTTTCATTCTTATGCCTTTAAGCATAAATTTTAGGAGTGACCAGCATTTGTCCTTGCAGGATGGGACATAGTGTATTGCGCCGTTTTCCTCAAATCTGAATTCCGCCATTGCAATCAATTTCATGTTTTGACTGATGGCGTATTGTATCATTTTCGGTGCGCAACACTCTCCTGTTCCTCCTGGCGGTAAGTGTTTATTTGGTTTCCATATTTCAAGCAGATTTTTACGTTCATTATTGAAATTGTTGACCCTGTATTGCGCGAAGAGCCACTCTTGCAACCTTTCGGACCGCATTCTCTTCTCCGACGCGTCTTTTAACAAAGAAATATGAGACTCTTCTTCTCTGAAGTAGCCATCCTCTTTTGTCCAATCATAAATGGGAGGAACAAATCCTTCAACATTTATTTTCCCGTTCAACAATCCTGAAAAAGCGGCAATCCAACCCAATGTGCCATCCTTCTTTTGAACAACGGAGACACCGAAAGTTTTTCCTCTTTCCTTTTTTGTCAATTTTAGCCTTTTACACAATTGCCGTACCGCTTCTTGACATAAGTCACCTACTTCGTACCCCCATGGATTACCTAATAGATGAGGAATCTCCATCCCCTCTATTTCATTGCCAAACTGATGAAAAACACCGGAATCCATATTTATCGTTCTCCGTCTTTTTCGTCTTTCATGTCCTTCAGTCGTTGATTCTGCGCCCCTTTCTTTTTTAGGGCATACTCCTGCATCTTCTTTTCCAGATAATTATCTGCCATATTCTCGTTTATCTCTGTTGATTGACTATTATTTCCATACCCGTCTTGAAAACGTTCATCCCCATTTTTTCATAAAACGCTTGCGCTTCCCGATTACAATTCCACACGTTGAGTGTCACGTTGTAACACCCCATTCTCTTGGCTTCGTCCAACGCTTTTTTGTATAGGAGTTCCCCTATTCCTTTTTTTCGTTCGTTTTCATCTACGCAAATGTCGTCTATATATAACGTGGTCCTGTCAACCATATTATGGTCATTTTCATATTTCTCTATCACGCAGAAACAATGTCCAACAATCTTACCCTCTTCTTCCGCTACCAGAATCAACATGTCGTCTCTTGTTAACAATGACGACAATTCTTCTTGCGTATATTTGGTTTTGTCTTTCTCAAACAAGTCAGGTCTTCCATAATGATGCACATTATTAACTTGTTTCAACAACTCCAGGATGCTGGCAACATGACATGCTTTTGCCTTTATTATTTTTATGTTCTTTGTTTTGTGATTCACTATGATAATTTGAACAAGACGTCCTTTCCTATATTTTTTGCAAAAATAACGCAAAATCATTGTCTCTATTTGATTGTTCATTTTTCTTCGTGAAGAAATTAAGTGTTATCTTTAACTCAAAAAAAGAACAATTATGAACAAGGTGAAAATCATCGCCATGCGGCAAACAATACATCACGACCTAATTGCGCGATATGAGAATCCTATTCAACATGCTTGCGAAATCTCCGAAGGGCAACAATGGATTTCTATTAACGCCAAATGTCCTGAAGGATTTTGTCCTTCCGCATGGGAATCCATGAAAACTTTCGTTAAGCAGTTATCACTTGGAGAAGGAAACTTTTACGATGGTTGGATGCGAAATCCCATGAGTGCAATGATTAGTTGCAACGATGGTTTTCGTCCGTTCAGTTTTTATCTGGAAGTAGTTGATTAAGCCCCTAATAACGCTTCTTGTAGCTTCCGTCATTAAGCCTGATGCTATTTCAACAACTTCTTTATCTGTTTTTCACTTGCATTAGGCAACAAATGTCTCAAGTGATCAAACATCTTTTGAAAGGACTCTTCTGGAGTTCTATCACATTCGCAAGCGTCTTTCCCTATCATCCGTTCGGGCGTGGTGAGCAATGACCATCCAAAACCATACTCCTTTCCGTGCTTGTCTGTCGGATAGACAAAGTCCTCCGTAACGATATGGCACTCCATCTGTAACCGACCTATGTATGCGTCAAATTTTGAGCGCATATTTTTTCCAGAGAAATCACATGCGGCACGCAGTTCACGAGTGATCATGCTCCCCTGTTCTTGCAGCGTTACGAGAATCATTTCTTCTACGCTACCCTCCTCGAGAGCTGGATTTTGGCTACGTCGCCAGTTGCAGAGGTCTGACCACCATTCTCGACTGACAAAACCAGCCTTGTTTGCGAAGAATTTACCATAAACGCAATTACCATCTCTAATCACCGAACCTTTCCATCGCCATAAGGGCCACTCCCATGAGCCGTCTGAGAACTCCGTGTAACGACATTCTTTTGCCATCATGCTTTCTGCCGCATAACCAGGGATACCACTTTCTAATAAAGGTAAAAAACCAACTTGCCGAACGTATTCTATCAAATCGGGGCAAGAATGAATCTCCCCCATTAGTCCATAGTTTTCAAACATTCTTTTTTTTATATTTTTACGCAATTTCCAAGCCCGAAACCGTCGAGGGTATAAAGGGAATAATTATTCTTTCTTTGCGGTCATATTTTCTTTGATATCATCAGACTACCAAAACTGTTTCAGTTCGTTTGTGATTTCATCCCAATCCCGTATAGTGAATGTGCCCTCACCTATCATCATGATGGTCATCGTGATGTCGTTATAGGTTTTATAGACATTCGTATCCCTAAATCCATTGCGAAAATAGAAATCATGACGACGTTTGCGTTGGGAAATATTGTCACAGACCTGCGTCGGACTTTCCATGTCAAGGACACTGGTCTGTCCTTCATATTTTTTATCCAATGAGTTAGAATCTGTTGCCCATAGCCTTTCCCCCTTAGTTCCTCTCGCACGGCAAAATACTAGAACCAATTGAACGTCTTTCTTGGATAAACAATGGTGAAGCCAATAAACTCATCGTCATTATAATATGCCGTGAAGTCTAAAGGCATTTTCCCAACCAGTCGCATCAAGTCCTTCCATGGTATCTGCTCTTCTTTTGGAAATGCGGTTTCATAGAGTTGTTTTATCTTTTCATCAGCTGTAGCAGATGTTATCTGTTTGACTGTCATTTCTTTTTATGTTTTGCTTTTATTATTTACTTGAATAGTCGATTTATCTCTTTTTGAAGAATAGCCAAGAATTTTCCAGCGTGAGCACCATCCATCTGTGTGTGGTGAAATTGAAAAGAAATGGGAAGCACATATCGGAAAAACTTCTTTCTATATCTACCCCAAATCAGGAATGGATTGAAAATGCCACTATTCATGCCTACAGCACCATCAATCTCGGTATCAATGATGGCTGACGTTCCGATAACCATACATTCATTCGACATATCCCTGTTTTGACAACTTTCCGCCACCATTGAAGTACACTCCATGTACTGACTGTTGAACTGTTCCAAATCATCTGTGAAGCGAATGTCACACGAAGAGACTTCACCTTCTTTGTTCTTGACGATGGTATTGACTGCAAGAAAGTCATATTGGAACAATTTGTCTCTCACAGGAAGCACATAAAACTCTTTAATGGAAGATGCAGCTTTACCGATGCACCAATCCAACAGCATATTGAACTTGTACCCTTTCTTCTGACTAATTTTCACCAACCGTGTAACATCGATTGTCTTGAAAAATGTAACCATCGGATTAGGAACATTCATCCACAATTCAAAGGCATGGGCACGACTGGTTTCTTTGGGATTAATTTCACGCATAAATACCGATTAATCTGTCTTTCTTTCAGAATCTTGTTGCAAAAGATGTCCCGCGAGGTATAACCCTTGTGATACGTTGATGCACTGCCACTTCCTATATTTCGTCCTCTGATGGTTTCGCCTTGAGTATTGGAAAAATTATATTCATTAATTCCTGCTCTGTCGGAAGTCTGTTCTTGCTGTCTACTATATAGTCTGTTTGTTTCAGTATATCGTTTATTTCCTGCTCGTTTAAGAGCGTCAAGAGAGCTGCTGCCTCTTGTCTTCGTATCTTTGCCTCGTTGAACAGGGCTAATAATATCCTCTGTGAGTCTGTCAGTTCCATAAGTCTCTAATAGGTCGTTTATCTTCTGGTAATTTTCCTCGTTTATCGTAAGACTTTGCTCCACGAAGAACTCATAACCATTCTCAGTGCTCCAAAGATACGCATGATTTCCATAAAGGATAACCTTCTTAACAACAGTTCCTTCGTCTTTATCCGCAAGTTTTGATGTTAACTTGCCAAGTGCTTCTGACAAATCCGAAAGCCCCCCTTGAAGACATTCATGTAATGGTAGCATTCCTAAAGTCCGCTTGGCTCAATGAGAATCAATAGAACGACTGTCTGAGCGACCATTATCAATGGAACACCATACTTGAACTTCTTGTGCTTCGTCTTATGATGCCAGACTTTCATACCCAACCCAGCTCCAACACTGCCTCCCAATATGGCCAATCCTAATAACGAGACTTCTGAAATTCGCCATTTGGAATGTTTTGCTTTCCATTTGTCAATACCATAAACGAAAAAAGTCAAGACATTAACACCAATAAGGTAATACGCCATTGCCTTTGTCATTTCGAAAATTCCTTACACGTTGCTCGAACAAGTTTTTCGAGATAATCACGGTCATCAACATCAATAATATAAAAATAGTTCTTTGCTCCATCGTATGGCGAGCGTAATTCAACAGTTCTGAGCAACGCTCGCCCTGCTTCCGTTGGTTTCACATAAAAACGATTATCACAAATCAATCCAAATATCTTGCCGTTGCAATATATTCCATAGTCACCGAACATCTTCTTGGTGACAATCTGACCTGCGCCACTACATTGGTCGGCGATGTACTGAACAAAATCCAAGTTACTTGCCATGTGACATCAACATTTTATTCAACATCGTCGCTCTATCTCTACTTTAGATTCTTGAAAAAGAAGTCCGCAAGTTTATCCCAAGGAATCAGATTCTTAGATTCTCCTTTGCCTTCCAACTCAGTGTAACCTCCATCATAAAGGTCGCAGTGCGTTGCTCCGTCAATGATGAGCAATTCCTTGTTCTCCGGATTTGGATTCGGCTTTACGACGGTATTGTAACCTTCCGCTTTGCCTTCTACCATATAGTGATAAGCCGCTTCTCCGAAATAACGAGAATGTGCCTTTTCACCGTGCATCACGAGTACGGCTGAACGAATCTCGTTTATGTAATAGAGAAAACGACTATTGGCATACGCTTGCGTACCAATGACACGCCAACCGTCGTTGGAGTTTCCACTTCGTTTGTGGTAACCACGTGGGGTGATATAATAGTCATAGTAGTCTTTCACGAATTGTGGAACATCATCTGGCAGAGGGTTCACAACCCCGCCGGCCATCGCCGCAGGGTCTGCAAGACGCTGTTGGGCCATAGCCTCACGAGCGGAATGACGAGTTTCCTCGTTGTTCTCTGCATCAAAATAGCCATTACCACTGACACGCGTCATGTCATACATGGTTGATGCGACAGTAGCCTTGATTCGAGTGTCGGCAGCCGCAGCGTTCAGAGCGATGCCACCCCATCCACAAATACCGATGATGCCAATTTTATTAGCATCTACATTTTCTTGTTTTGAAAGGAAATCAACAGCAGCCATAAAGTCTTCAGTGTTTATGTCTGGCGATGCCGTGCGACGTGGTTCTCCACTGCTCTCTCCTGTGTAGGATGGATCAAAAGCCAGTGTTACAAATCCGCGCTCTGCCATCTTCATGGCATAGAGCCCGCTCGATTGTTCCTTGGTCGCTCCAAATGGTCCGCTTACGGCAATGGCCGCCATCTTACCCGTCGCGTTCTTGGGCGTATAGAGGTCTGCTGCCAATGTCTGACCATACTGTGTCTCAAACGTCACTTTCTTTTGATTCACTTTCTCACTCAGCGGGAATACCTTATCCCACTCCTGTGTCAATTCAATCTTTGTCATACTATTGCCTTCTTTTACGTTTGTTTCCTTATGAGTACAAGCCGTCAGCATTGCCACAGCAAGCATTGTTGATAAAAAGATGTTTTTCATTCACATAGATTCATTTAATGCACAACAAACAAGTTTCTCCTTTTTTAAAAGGAGATTAATTTCAGAAACAAATGTAATCAAAAAAAACATTAACTCATTCTCTAAAAATTAAACGTTGACAACGTTCCGTATCCAACCCTAACACATCTGTCAACTCAAATATATTCCCGCATACTTCTATTGACTCGTTTATTATCTTTGTCATAGTCTTCCGCGGCATCTTTTTTTTGTACTTAGTGCATGGTGGAGAGGTGATAGCAGGAATGACTTTAGACGTGACAGATAGCAGTCTGGCAAAAAAGCCACACTACTCTTCTTCGATGTCGTCAGGCCACCAGAACTGTTGCAGTTCGTGGATGATGTCATCCCAATCCTTTATGGTGAACGTACCTTCACCCCTCATCATTATTGTCATGGTGATGTCGTTGTAGGTGCGATAGACATTTGTGTCCCTAAAGCCGTTGCGCAAGTAGAACGACTGACGTTTTCTACGTTCCTCCAGGTTATCGCAAACTTGGGTGGTACTCTCTATGTCCAAAACGAAAGGCTGACCTCCATAGTTGTCTAATAACTGAGTTAGGATACGTTGCCCATAGCCTTTGCCGCGCAGTTCCTTACTGACAGCAAAGTACCAAAACCAGTTGAATTTCTTACGTGGATAGACGACGGTGAAACCAATGAATGCTTCTCCATCGTAATATGCAGTGAAGTCCAAGGGCATTTCCCCAACCAGGCGCATCAAGTCATCCCATGGGATTTGTTCGTCTTCAGGGAATGCCTTTTCATACAGCTGTTTTATCTTTTCATCAGCATTGGCTGCTGTTATCTGTTTGGTATTCATTGTTTGATGTCTATTCCTGCGCGATGGGCTTGTGCCATCTGCCGGTTTCTTGGTATATTATACAATCTGCCGTCTTTGCGGAAATGTGCTCCAGTCTGCTTGAAGTGGAACGGAACATTTGACTTGATGCATTGCTCACGGATTTTTAGCACCCATTCATAATCACAGACACGGGCATCACGTCCTGACTCGCCACCAACGGTCACTTGCTCACACCAGGAGCCAAGTCCGTCGTGGAAATCAATGGCCTCCAGCAATGGTTCACAGATGATGGACTTATGGCGAATGGGAAGTTCACGGTAAAGTGACAAACGTTCATCTACTCTCCGCTGATTCTCCATCGTACAGCAGATGGTGACGTTCTCATAGCCATCGCCCCAGTCATCTGGCAGACATTGGGCGATACGCTCTGGTCTTTTGGTAATCATGAAGAAATGCAGGTCACTCCGTCGCTGGATCATCAGCCATGCGTCTTTGCGCCATTCATCAGCTTCCTCAATGAAGAAATCCGAAGTAAAACACGTCCACATGAGCGAGCCGGAAGGAACCTTCCAGTTCCCCTGTCGGTCTCGACGTATGGGGAGATTGAAACTGGCAGTCTTCGTCACGACATTGGAGTCTTTCTCAAACTCCGCATCGCGCCGATACACATAGCAGTGCTGACAGCCCTCGCTTTTCTTATGGCATCCATGCCACAGATTCCACATTTCACCCATACTTCTTATATTTGGCTTTTACTATCTCATATGAGTTTCGAGTCAGTTCCTGTAGGAGTTCATCAGGGGCAGTGTTTGCATCAATGCCAATCCAGTACTTGGGTGATTCGTTGTACGGCTTGCCTATGCAATCATACCTTGCCTTCAATTCCTCGATGCGCTCTGGCTGACATTTGAGCGTAATCACGCTGTATTTATCACAATCAAAGAATGAAAACATATGACCATGAACGTAGAACACCAACACGCCACAGGCATAGTGAAAAGCTGTGAAAGGCAGTTTCTCTTCCACATCTTTGCCTAATGAAAGGCAATACTCACGATACTCTTCTATGTTCATTTTGCCTAGTATTTCGATAATCATTGACGAAGGCTATCTGTAGCGGATGACGGTCTGCTATCTCGCAAGTCAGCCCCTGCTGACGTAACTCGTCGAGGAAACTGTCAAGATAGACATCGGTTGTAAAACGTTGCATGAAACTGATGCTGAAAACGCCTGCTGCGGCACTGACCTCCACCACAATCATATAGGCGGAGTCGGTCTCTGTGCGCATTTCCTTGACATACCTCTCTGATGCACCCAGACTGGCCTTCCCTACATAGCTGAACATGCACGAACCGTACTGCTGGCTCAACTGGTTTACAGGAGCAAAGGCCTGGTAGCGGGCTTGAAACGTGGGCAATTGCTCCACTCTTTCCATCCTGTCCTGGGTCTGCCAGAAATAGTCTTGCAGATTGTCCGGACAAGTCTGTTCGACTATCATCCTGCGGAAGGCTGACACCTGAGTCTCAAAGTCCACACGCTGTATCTCCTGCGTCAGAGCGAGGAACAGTCCGTCTACTTGCGAGTGGTGTGCCGCATCTGTTCCGAGTGCCTTCCTCAGGTCAACAGCTACGGTAATGGTGGGGACAGCAGGCGCGCTGTCAGGATGCAGACGGGCGATGGCTCTGGCAAGAAGCAAGGAGAGGAAAGATGTCGGCGTGGCACCGCAGGCGCGTACACGCTTCATCATCTGTTCCTCAGAGATACGTATCTGCACCACTTCCTTCTTATCAGCAAGGGGTACGACGGCATCAGTAGCCAGATTGATGACTGGGGGACGTTCAGGCAGCTGATGCGGATGAATGCTCGTTGGTCTTGGTCCTGTGGCAGGATCTGTCCATTCTGCCTCGTCGATGATGTCACCTGCCACCCAGACTCCTGCAGGGTCTAATTCATTATCGTAGCGTCGGCGGCAGTATTCATAGAGCAATGTCCGAAGAATGCGATAAGCGGCAGTTCCATCGATGAGCGCATGAAAGAAATCCAGGGCCACACAGTCATTCCACCACGCGAAAGCCATCAGATGCTCGTTGGCTTCTTCACTGCACAAACATACCGGCTGACGGCTGTTGGTTACTTTCCAGGGCAGTGGATTGTCATGGTAAACATAATGTTCGCTGCCGTCAGCATCGCATTCGACACCGAGTTTTACGCAGAGGTAGGGGTATCTCGTCTGTGTTGCTGCCACTGCTTCTTCGAGCAGATGCCCGTCCACGTCATCCCTCATCTGCAGGATGATGCGCACTGTCATAGGGTACTCGTCATCAGCCCTGTTCAAGTAAAAACGCTCAATATATAATCTTTTCATTTGTCGGTTTGGATTTGCCAAGGTCTATTTGCTTTGTCTGAACAGCCAGTCGCGTACTGCGGCAATCTTGTAGCCGTAATCGAACGATGCCATGTGCTCCATGGCACGTCCTGTTTCCGGAAGTACACTTCCTGCCTCCCACTTGATGAAGTTGATATTGCCGCCATGGGCAATCAGTTCTTCTGCCAACTTTCCAACCTTGTCGAGCATGACATTGCATACTCCGCAATCGGGAGTCTTGATGAAGAACAAACACAGGCGGTTGTCTTCTAAAGTCTGTTCTATATCCGCTATAGTCGTCAAATGCTTCATTACATAGTTCGCTAAATTGGAATTTACTTACCTGCTAACATTCCGATTGTTGGCAAAAGTTTTGTAAACTGCTCCGAATACTTCAGCATCGTGGTAGCAAATGTCTCTAAGACAATGACACCTATCAAGAACAACCATTCTTTCATAATGCTCAGATTATATGCCCTTCTTATAGATATACGTGGTATAGCCAGGAGCGTACGAGTCATAGACCTCGCTGAGAAACTGACCTGCCAGTGTGAAACCATGTTGTGGGTAATATTCGTGGGTGCAACTGGTGTCGGTCCAAAGGTATAGATGCCTCAGGTCTCTGTGCCGGAACTTATCCATCATTTCCTGCAACAACTTTTTTCCACATCC